>OFTY01000408.1_pt1 | contig 31714 bp, 27 predicted proteins | sample 1775061 | NCBI WGS metagenome assembly OFTY01 (sample SAMN08195773, study PRJEB24354) | sludge metagenome | isolation source: sludge from phenol fed wastewater aerobic bioreactor B | place: India: Nagpur | collected 2016-09-16 | reverse complement strand
ACCTCGGGCGACATGAACAGCTTGTCGCCGTTGACGGGCGAGGCGAAGTGCACGCCTTCTTCGGTGATCTTGCGCATGGCGCCCAGCGACCAGACCTGAAAGCCGCCACTGTCGGTCAGGATGGGCTTGTGCCATTGCTCGAAACCATGCAGTCCGCCGAAGCGCTGGACGATGTCGAGCCCGGGCCGCATCCACAGGTGAAAGGTGTTGCCGAGAATGATCTGTGCGCCCATGTCGTGCAGGCTGCGCGGCATCACGCCCTTGACCGTGCCGTAGGTGCCCACGGGCATGAAGATGGGCGTCTCCACCACCCCGTGGTTGAGCATGAGACGGCCGCGGCGGGCGTGCGAGGCGGGGTCGGTGGTGAGCAGTTCGAAGGTCAGCATGGGGCAGTCGGGGAGGGGGCGGCGGGGGTCGCGCGCGCCAGCAGCATGGCGTCGCCGTAGCTGAAGAAACGGTAGCGCTCGGCGATCGCATGGCGGTACAGCGCCATGATGGATTCGTAGCCCGCAAACGCGCTGACCAGCATCATCAGCGTGCTCTTGGGCAGGTGAAAGTTGGTGATCAGCAGGTCCACCACCCGGAAGCGAAAGCCCGGGGTGATGAAGATTTCGGTGTCGCCCCGTGCGCAGCCGCTCGCTGCCCAGGACTCCAGGGTGCGCACCGTCGTCGTGCCCACGGCCAGCACCCGCCCACCGCGCGCACGGCAGGTCGCGATGGCGGCCTGGGTGGCCTCGGGCACGTCGTACCACTCGGCGTGCATGCGGTGCTGCGTGATGTCCTCGGTTTTCACCGGCTGGAAGGTACCCGCCCCGACGTGCAAGGTGACGGATGCGCGGTGCACACCGCGTGCATCCAGCGCGGCCAGCACCGCCTCGTCGAAATGCAGGGCGGCGGTCGGCGCGGCCGCGGCGCCGGGATGGCGCGCGAACACGGTCTGGTAGCGGCGCTCATCCTCGGCGCTGTCGGCGTGGGTGATGTAGGGAGGCAGCGGCACATGGCCGTGGCGCTGCATCAGCGTCCAGGGGTCGTCGGAGAAGCGCAGGTGGAACAAGGCGCCGTCGGCGTGCGGCCAGCGGCCGAGCAGCGTGGCAGTGAAGCCTCCGGCGCCGATACCGCCCGCCATGTGCAGCACGGCGCCCACCGGCGGCTTCTTGCTCACCTTCATGTGCGCCACCACTTCGTGGCCGCCGAGCACCCGCTCGACCAGCAGTTCGAGCTTGCCGCCGCTGGCTTTTTCGCCGAACAGACGTGCCTTGACCACTTGCGTGTCGTTGAAGATGAGCAGATCGCCCGGCGCCAGCAGCCCGGGCAGATCACGGAACACGCGGTCCACCGGTGCTGCGGCGCGGCCGTCGAGCAGGCGCGAGGCGCTGCGCTCGGGCGCCGGATGCTGGGCGATCAGCGCCTCGGGCAGGCGGAAGTCGAAGTCGGAAAGGGTGAACGGCCGCTCGGGCACGGTATCAGCAGGGGAAGCGGTCATGGCACTGGGCTGTACAGGCCCGGGTGAGGAATGAAGGGGATGCGCGCGAGGCGGGCGCGGACACGGGATCAGGCCCGCGACGCCGCAGCCGGCGTGCGCGGCTTGAGCCGCAGCGCCCATTTTTCCACAAGATGCCAGGACAGGAAGGCCAGCACGGCGGTGACCGCGGCGGCCAGCAGCAGGCTGGCCAGAGGGCCCAGGCGCCCGCGGGTCAGCCACAGCGTGGTCTGCTGCACCGGAAAGGCGTAGATGTACAGGCCGTAGGAGAGGTCGCCGAAGCGGCCGGCGCGGCGCAGCAGCGGCCAGCTCGACAGGCCCACGGCCAGCACCCCGGCGGGCAGGGCGAGCCAGAGCGCGAGGTACGCATTGCGTGTCACCAGCAGGCTGGCCACGCCCAGCCCCAGCGCCCACAGCGCCACGCGCCTCCGCTGCAGCGGCTCGCGCAGCCAGCCCAGCCGCTGCAGGCTGGCGCCGGCGAAGAAGTACAGCCCGAACCAGGTCAGGTACACCGGCGTGCTGGCGACGCCAAAGTGCTCGGCCAGCAGCCCGTTGGTGCCCCCGCTGAGGATGAACGCGGCCATGGCCAGGCCCGTGGCCGCCGCGAGCCACTGTGGCGCGCGCAGCAGGCCCAGCAGGCCCAGCGCGGCAAGCATCGCGTAGCAGCCGAGCTCGAGCGGGATGGTCCACAGGGAACCGTTGATGGCATAGGGGTTGGCGTTGCCGGTGAACTGCAGCGGCAACTGGTCGAACAGGTCGAACCAGAAGTTCTCCAGGTAGCGCTCGAAGTGGGGGTGGGCGACGTAGGCCGCCCAGTCCAGCGTGCTCACCGCGGGGCCGAGCACGAACAGAGCCAGCAGCAAGGCCACGGCATAGCCGGGCCAGATGCGCAGCAGGCGGCGCGCGGCGAAGCGCCACAGGTTGGGGTCGGACGACCAGCTCTGCGCCACCAGGTAGCCGCTGATCGAGAAGAACACCAGCACGCCGAGACCACCCAGCGTGTCCGCACCCCAGACCACGGGCTCGGGCCGGCCGGTCAGCGCGTACTGGTGCGACACCAGCACGGCCAGCGCCGCGAGGATGCGCACTGCGTCGAAGTTGTTGGAGCGGTTCATCGGAGGGTGAAGGTGTCGCTGGCCGCGGTCAGTTCCCGCCTGAGCAGCAGAAGCCTCGCATTGTCACGGATCGGCCGGTTGCGGCCCGGGTCGGCGCCCGGCGCGGACTGCGGCTTTGTCAGCCTGCGTCAGGCTGGCTGCCTAGAATGGCTGCCGGGAGCCTGCGATTGCAGCGCATGCGCGTCCGCCACGGCGGGCGTGCGGCCGGTACCGCGGTCGCCTGCGAGCAGCCCCGCCCCGGTGCAACAGGCCGCGCGAGAGCGTCGGCCGCCGCGCCGGGAGCCGAAGCCTCACCTGACGGACCTGGAGACCTGAGCCCATGCTTTCCCCGACCCAGTCGGCGGCATCTGTGCCGCCCGCTTACGTGCACCACCAGAAACTCCTGGCCTGGGTGGCCGAGATGGCCGCGCTGTGCAAACCCGATCGCATCCACTGGTGCGACGGCAGCCAGGCCGAGTACGACCGGCTGTGCCAGGAGCTCGTCGACGCCGGCACCTTCATCCGGCTCAACCCGGCCAAGCGGCCCGGCAGCTTTCTGGCGCGCTCGGACGCATCGGACGTGGCGCGCGTGGAAGACCGCACCTTCATCTGCAGCGAGCGCGAGGAAGACGCCGGCCCGACCAACAACTGGATGGCACCGGCCGCCATGCGCGAGACGCTGCGCCCGCTGTTCGACGGCTGCATGCGGGGCCGCACCATGTACGTGGTGCCGTTCTCCATGGGACCGCTGGGCAGCCACATTTCGCACATCGGCGTGGAGCTGACCGACAGCGCCTATGTGGTGGTGAACCAGCGCATCATGACGCGCATGGGCCGCGCCGTGCTCGACGTGCTGGGCACGCACGGCGAGTTCGTGCCCTGCGTGCACACGGTGGGTGCGCCGCTGGCACCGGGCGAGTGCGACCGCACGAGCTGGCCCTGCAACCCGACCACGAAGTACATCGTGCACTACCCCGAGACGCGCGAGATCTGGTCCTACGGCTCGGGCTACGGCGGCAATGCGCTGCTGGGCAAGAAGTGCATGGCCTTGCGCATCGCTTCGGTCATGGGGCGCGACCAGGGCTGGCTGGCCGAGCACATGCTGATCCTGGGCGTGACCAACCCCCAGGGTCGCAAATACCACGTGGCCGCGGCCTTCCCCAGCGCCTGCGGCAAGACAAACTTCTCCATGCTGGTGCCGCCCGAGGGCTTCGAGGGCTGGAAGGTCACCACCATCGGCGACGACATCGCGTGGATCAAGCCGCACGCTGACGGCCGCATGTATGCCATCAACCCCGAGGCGGGGTATTTCGGCGTCGCACCCGGCACCAATTTGCACACCAACCCGAACTGCATGCGCTCGCTCGCGCGCGACGTGATCTTCACCAACGTGGCGCTGACCGACGACGGCGACGTGTGGTGGGAAGGCATGGAGAAGGACACCGGTTTCGTGCCCGAGCACCTCATCGACTGGCAGGGCCGCGACTGGACGCCGCAACTGGCCAAGGAGACGGGCGCCAAGGCCGCGCACCCGAATTCGCGCTTCACGGTGGCGGCGACCAACAACCCGGTGCTCGACCCGCAATGGAACGATGCCGAGGGCGTGCCCATCGACGCCTTCATCTTCGGCGGCCGCCGCTCCGGCACCGTTCCGCTGGTGACCGAGGCGCGCAGCTGGATGGAGGGCGTCTACATGGCCGCGACCATGGGCTCGGAGACCACGGCGGCGGCGTTTGGCGCGCAGGGCGTGGTGCGCCGCGATCCGTTCGCGATGCTGCCGTTCTGCGGCTACCACATGAGCGACTATTTCCAGCATTGGCTGGACATGGAGCACCGCCTCGAGGCGCTGGGCCACACCTTGCCGCGCATCTTCTGCGTCAACTGGTTCCGCAAGGACGCACAGGGCCGCTTCGTCTGGCCGGGTTATGGCGACAACATGCGTGTGCTCAAGTGGATCATCGACCGCATCGAGGGCCGCGCCCAGGGGCAAGACACCTTGTTCGGCATTGCCCCGCGCTACGAGGAGATCAACTGGGCGGGGCTGGACTTCTCCGCGCAAGCCTTCGACACCGTGATGCGCATCGAGCCGGCCGAGTGGGAGGAGGAACTGCGCCTTCACGATGCGCACTTCGCCAAGCTGGCCTGGCACCTGCCCGCCGAGCTGAGCGCCACCCGCGAGCGCTTCGGCCAGCGGCTGCAGGCGCTCGCGCAGGGCGTTTAAGCGCTTTAGAACCACATCACGCCGGGCCGGGCCCGGCGGCTCGGGCTCCCCTTCGGCTGCGGGCCGGCGGTGGCTCTACCTCGGGACCACTCAGTAGTAGGGGAAGGGCACGGCCGCCCGCAACGGCGCGCGCACGGTGGCCAGGCGCGCCACGGGCGCGGCGGTCGTGTCGTCGCGCTCGTCTTCGGCGCGGGCGAAGGCGGCCTGCAGGTCGGCCATGACGCGCGGATCGGTGCGTGCGATGGCCCACAGCCGCTCGTCGGCGCGGCGCTGCGCCCGCGCGGCAGCCCAGGCGTCGAGCGCCTCGATCAGCCGGCCCGAGAAACGGCGCACCGTGCCGCCGAGCAGCACCAGGGCGACGAAGCCCAGCGCCCACAGGCCAGCCCAGGCGACGAGCAGATGGCCGTCGGCCCAGTTGGCAATGATTTGATCGGCCACCACGAAGACGGCCGAAACGATGGCGGCCAGCAGAAACGCCGCCAGGCCCCGTGCGGCCTCCCGCGAGGCCGAACCCGCGGCCGGTGCCGGGGTGGAAGAATGAACCCAGGTGTTCATGATCGACTCGCTTTCACAACATCCCCATCCGAAGCTGGATGGTCATCGGAGATTAGGGTTTACCCTGGTGTTTTTCCACTTTATCCTGGTGATTCCTATCATTCATGTTGGTGATGTATAGCCGCCCTTCGCACCATGCCACCCGCCCCGCCGAACTTCCGCACGCTCGACCTGAACCTGCTGCGCGTGTTCGATGAGGTGATGGCCGAGCGCAGCCTCACCCGCGCGGCGCGCAAGCTCTCGCTGACCCAGCCCGCGGTCAGCAACGCGCTGCGCCGCCTGCGCGAGGCCCTGGGCGACGACCTGGTGCGCCGCAGCGGCGCGGGCGTGGCGCCGACGCCGCGTGCACTGGCCCTGTGGCCCGAGGTGCACGCCGCCCTGCAGGCCCTGCAGAACACCCTGGCGCCCAGCGGCTTCGACCCGGCCCGCGCGGTCAACAGCTTCGTGCTGGCCATGGCCGACGCCACGGCGGCCACGCTCATGCCGGCGCTGGTGGCCATCATCCAGGCCGAGGCGCCGCAGGTCTCGCTGCGGGTGGTGCCGCTGACCACGCGCGATCCGCGCCGCTTGCTCGAAGACGCGCAGGCCGACCTCGCGGTGGGCTACTTCCCCGCGCTGCTGGCTGACCTGGCCGTGCGCGAGCAGGGCGGCGAGGCGGTGAGCTTCGAGCACCGGCGGCTCTACGTCGGCGAATACGTCTGCGTGATGCGCCGCGACCACCCGCTGGCCAGCGGGCCGCTGACGCTGTCGCGCTACTGCGCGGCACGGCACCTGCTGGTGAGCTTTTCAGGCCGGCCCTGGGGTTTCGTGGACGAGGCGCTGGCGGCCGTGGGGCGCAAGCGGCGCATCGTGCTCACCGTCAACCAGTTCTTCACCGCCGGCCGGGTGGTGGCCAGCTCCGACCTGGTCACCGTGCTGCCGCGGCATTTCCTGCGCGAGACCGGCATGCGCGAGGCGCTGGTCACCCGCCCCCTGCCGTTCGAGGTGCCGCCCGTGCACGTGGAGGCGCTGTGGCTGCGCTCGCGCGGAGGCGATGCGGCGCACGCCTGGCTGCGCGAGGCGCTGCTGCGCGCCAGCGGGCAGGCTTTCGAGGCCTCCTGAGTGCCGAAGTCATTCAATAACAATAGCAAATAACGACCCATCTGCGCTGGAGTCGCCGGTAATTCTTTGAGAATCAGCCGCCCGGTGCCCTTCCGTCGCCGCCCCCACGCCACCACGCCCCCGCGCATGAAGATTCAACTGCTGTCGGACCTGCACCTCGAGGGCGACCCCGGCTACACCCCCGCGCCCGCGCCCGGCGCCGACCTGCTGGTGCTCGCCGGGGACATTGGCTCCTACCAGAACGGCTCGCGCCTGCGCGCGGCAGGCGATGCGGATTTCGGCCTTGCGCGCTTCAGCCCGCGGCACGGATGGCCCACGCCGGTGGTGTTCGTGCCCGGCAACCATGAGTACGACGGGCTGGACTTCGACGCCGCCCATGCCCGGCTGCAGGCCACCTGCGAACGCCTGGGGCTGATCTGGCTGGAACGCCGCAGCGTGCTCATCGGCGGCGTGCGCTTCATCGGCACCACCTTGTGGAGCGACTTCGACGCGCTGCTGCCCGAACGCGCGCCCCGCGGCCACACGCTCACCCAGGCCCGCGCACAAGCCCGCCACAAAGCCTTTCGCGCCGCCGACTTCTACCTGCGCAAGACCGGCACCACGCGCGGCGGCGCACCGTTTCTGTCCGAAGCCGTGCGTGGCCAGGCCTTGGTGTGTGAGCAGTGGTTGCGCAGCGCACTGGCGCAGCCCTTCGACGGACCGACGGTGGTGGTCACCCACTTCGCTCCCAGCCTACACAGCGCCGACCCGCGCTACGGCCTGGTGCCGGGCACGGCGGGCTTCTGCAACCGACTCGACGATCTGCTGGGCGCCGCGCGCCTGTGGCTGCACGGCCATGTGCACTGCCGCGTCGATTACACCCAAGCCGGCTGCCGCGTGGTGGCCAACCCGCGCGGCTATGCGCACAAGCACGAGCAGGAGGGCTTCGACGCGCAGCGGCTGATCGACCTCGGACCGAAGAACTCACACTGAAGAGTATCCATTGCGAACGTATGGATACACTAAAAAACTACGTAGACCTTATAGTGACTGTGCAGTCACATCGCAATCTTTCCGGTCTATGCGTCTTGCTGCGGTCGCGCCGGAACTTCTTCAGGAGAGTCCCATGGATCACGCCGACACGTCCTGGTTTCATGCCGCCTTGCCCAAGCGCAGGTTTCTTCAGTGGAGCGCGGCCGCCGTCACGCTCGCCGCGCTGAGCGCCTGCGGCGGTGGCGACGACGACCATCCGCCCGACATCGTCGAGCTGGCGAAATCCGAGCCCGACCTGAGCATTCTCGTGGAGGCGGTGGTGGCCGCCGGCCTGGTCGACACGCTCAAGAGCCCCGGCCCCTTCACCGTGTTCGCGCCGACGAACGCGGCGTTTGGCGCGCTGCTGACCGAGCTCAAGCTCACCAAGGAGCAGCTGCTGGCCAACAAGCCGTTGCTCACCGCGGTGCTGACCTACCATGTGCTCGCGGCCAAGGTGATGGCGGCGAACATCGCCTCGGGCAAGGCCGTCACCACGGTGCAGGGCGGCGTGTTCAAGATCGACACCGCCAACGGCGCCGTCATCACCGACGGGCGCAACCGCACCGCGCGCATCGTGCGCACCGACATCGCGGCCAGCAACGGCGTGGTACACCTCATCGACCGCGTGCTGCTGCCGGCCGACAAGGACATCGTCGTCACCGCGCAAAGCCTGCCGGACTTCAGCATCCTGGTCGAAGCCGTGGTCGCCGCCGGCCTGGTCGACACACTCAAAGGCCCCGGCCCCTTCACCGTGTTCGCGCCGACGAATGCCGCGTTTGCCGCGCTGCTGGGCGAGCTCGGCATCACCAAGGAGGCGCTGCTGGCCAACACCGCGCTGCTCACGGCAGTGCTGACCTACCACGTGGTGCCGGGCCGTGTGCTCAAGGCCGACGTACCCATCAACACCCCCATCCGCACCGTGCAGGGCCAGACCTTCAGCATCGACGCCATGCTCCGCATCACCGATCAGCGCGGCCGCATGGCCAGCATCGTCGCGACCGACGTGTTCACCAGCAACGGGGTGATCCATGTCATCGACAAGGTGATTCTCCCGGCCGCTTGAGGAAAAACCTGCGCGGCGGGGGCTGCCGCGCGACCACGTGCCGCTAGACTGTGCGCCACCATCCCAATCTGAGAGGAGAGGCGCCATGAACATCCTGCTCGCCGTCGACGGCAGCTCCTACACCAAGAAGATGCTGGCCTATCTGGTCACGCACAACGAAATCTTCAACGCCAGCGCGCAGTACACCGTGCTGACCGTGCAGCCGCCGCTGCCGCCGCGGGCGCGGGCGGCCGTGGGCAAGGACGTGGTCAACAACTACCACGCCGAGGAGGCGGAGAAGGTGATGGCCCCGGTGCGCAAGTTCCTCGACCGCCACGGCCTCGCGGCCAAGACCACCTGGAAGGTCGGCGCGGCCGGCGAGACCATCGCCAAGGTGGGCGCAGAGGGCAGGTTCGACCTCATCGTCATGGGCTCGCACGGCCACAGCGCGCTGGCCGGGCTGGTGCTGGGCTCGGTGGCCACTCAGGTGCTGGCGCACTGCAAGGTGCCGGTGCTGCTGGTGCGCTGAGCACCCGCCTGCAGCTTGGGATCAGCGCGCCTGCAGGCCCTCGAAGCAGGTGGACATCACCATGTCCACGATCTGCGCGTCGCTGAACTGGCCCGAGGTCTTGAGGAATTCGAGCACCGGGTCGCAGGCACGGGCATACAAGGTGTAGAGGACGGCCAGCGGCGGCAAACCCGGGTTGATGCTGCCTTCGCGCTGCGCGGCCTCGATCCACGCGCCCAGCCGGTCGCTGATTTCGATCAGCCCGTTCATGTAGTCCGCGCTGTTCATCAGGGTGGCGCGCAGCGTCGAGTTCTGGCTGGGCAGCGAAGGCATTTCGCCGGCGAGCTGCACCTCCATCGTCCAACGGGCCACCGCCTTGATGCTCTCCAGCGGCGACGCGTCGGCCGGCAAGCCCGCGAGAAAGGCCTGCGCGCGCCGCATCACCCGCACCATGGCCGCACAGGCCAGGTCTTCCTTGCTGGGGAAATGCTTGTACAGGCTGGCCTTGGCAATGCCGACCTCGGCGGCGACCTCGTCCACCGTCATGGCATCGAAGCCCTTTTCGGCCAGCAGGCGGTTGACGGCCGCGATGATCGCGTCCTCGCGCGCCTGCAGCATCTGGGCTTTGAACGAGGGCTTGGCGCGGGCCGGGGCGAGAGCGGTTTCGGTCATGGTGCGTAGATTGTAGAACCGCGGGTATGGCCCTTGCACGCGTCGGCTGAAATATGACCCCTTGGTCACCCCGGTCGCTGGCGTGGGTCCCCGCGCTCTGGCGGCGGTTCAGCGCGCGGCGGTCGGCTCGGCTGCGGGGTCGAGCACGCGGCCGGCGGCCTCGACGATGGCCCGGGTCAGCGCATCCAGCACGTCCGAGGCGAGGTTCCAGCAATGCCAGTACAGCTGCACCGGCAGCGTCTGCCCGGGCAACAGGTTCACCAGCTCGCCGCGCTCGACGGCCGGGCGTACCAGCAGCTCGGGCACCACGCTCACCCCCCAGCCCGCCAGCAGCGCCTGCAACTGGCCTTGCGAACTGGGCACAAAACTGCGGCCCACGGCCACCCGCGAGAGCCCGAAGGCACGTTGCACGAACTCGGCCGGGATGTCGTCCTTGCGGTTGAAGGCCACGAAGGGCAGGCGGCTGAAGTTGTGCGGCGTGAGGCCTTTGGGCGCATGGTGGGCGGCGTAGTCGCGCGCGGCCACGGCCACGTAGTGCATGGCCCCCAGCGGCACGAGCTTGCAGCCGCGCAGCGGCTGCGCGAGCGTGGTCACGCAGCCCAGCACCTGGCCCGAGCGCAGCCACTCGTGGGTGAAGTCCTGGTCGTCGGTGATGATTTCCAGCGCCAGCCCCTCACGCACCAGCGGCCCCAGTGGCTCGAGCGCCCAGGTGGCGATGCTGTCGGCATTGATGGCGATGGCCACGCGCTCCTCCTCGCGCGCGCCGGCGCGGCTGCCGGGGGTGAGCTCGCGCAGGTCGCGCTCGAGGTCTGCGCGCAGCAGGCGCATCTGCTGCGTGTGCTTGAGCAGCAACTGCCCCGCGGGTGTGGGTTTCAGCGGGCGGCTGCGCACGATGAGCACCGTGCCCACCTGGGCCTCGAGTGCGCGCAGCCGCTGCGACACCGCCGACTGCGTGATGTTGAGCCGCTGCGCCGCGCGCTCGAAGCCCGACTCCTCCACGATGGCGGCCAGGCACTCGAGGGCGTCTGGATCGTAGGTGCTCATAAGTAGCTTATCTAATCAAGAGAGCTTCTATTTAATCTGGCTTTTCTTAAGCCGTCCAGCGCGCGACACTTGCCGCGTTGTTTTTCCTCATCAGTTTTCAGGGGCACGGTCATGAAAGTCGTCATTCTGGGTGCGGGCATCATCGGCGTGAGCACCGCGTGGCACCTGCTCGAGCGCGGGCACGAGGTGGTGGTGGTGGACCGGCAGGCGGATGCCGCGCTGGAGACGAGTTTTGCCAACGCCGGCCAGATCTCGGTGAGCTACTGCGAGCCCTGGGCCAACCGCGAGGCGCCGCTCAAGGCGCTCAAGTGGATGTTCAGCAAGGAAGCGCCGCTGCTGTTCCGCCCCACGCTGGACCCCGCGCAATGGGCCTGGGGCCTGCGCTTCCTCGCCCAGTGCAACGACGCGGCCTTCGAGCGCAATGTGCGCCAGCTCGTCGCGCTGGGCGCCTACAGCCATGCCGCGCTCAAGGACGTGGTGCGGGCCACCGGCATCGAATACCAGCGGCTCGAACGCGGCATCGCGCACTACTACACCGACGCCCATGCCTTCGAGGAGGCCGCCCGCGCGGCCGAACTGATGCAGCGCCACGGCGTGTCGCGCCGGGTGGTCAGCCGCGACGAGTTGCTGCGCATCGAACCGGCGCTGGCGCACTGCACCGAGCCCATCGTGGGCGGCACGTTCACGCCCTCGGACGAGTCGGGCGATGCGCGGCTGTTCACCCAGGCGCTGGCGCAGCGCTGCGCCGCACGCGGTGCGCAGTTCCTGTGGCAGCACGATGTGCTGCAGCTGCAGGCCGAGGGCGGTGCGCTGTCGCAGGTGCTGCTGCACGACCGCCTCACCGGCCAGCGGCGCAGCCTCAAGGCCGACGCCACCGTGGTGGCCTGCGGCAGCTACAGCGCGCCGCTGCTGCGCCAGGTCGGCGTGCGCCTGCCGATCTACCCGGGCAAGGGCTACAGCGCGACCTTCCGCATCCGCCGGCCCGAGGCCGCGCCGACGGTGAGCCTGCTCGACGACAGCGTGAAATGCGCCATGAGCCGTCTGGGCGACACCTTGCGCATTGCCGGCACCATCGAGGTGGGCGGCTGGGACACGTCGCTCAATAGCGCGGTCTCCCGGGCGCGCTGCGAAATGCTCGCGCGCCGCGTGGAGCAGGTGTTCCCGGGCGTGTGCGACCTCTCAAAGCCCAATTACTGGGCGGGCCTGCGGCCGGCCACGCCGACGAACATCCCCTTCATCGGCCGCACCCGGGTGGCCGGTCTGTGGGTGAATGCCGGGCACGGCACGCTGGGCTGGACGCACGGGGCGGGTTCGGGCAAGGCGCTGGCCGAGCTGATGAGCGGCGAGACGCCCGCGCTGGCGTTCGGCTTCCTCGGCGCCGCTGCCCCGAGCGGTGGGCGCACGCCGCTGCGCACGGCGTCGGCCTGATCGCTGTCCCTGGGCAACACTGAACGAGTCCCTCGCGCGCCACCGCGCGAACTTGTTCAGCGTTGCCCTTACTTCTTGCGCTGAACGAACAGATTGCGCTTGGCGTCTTCGGGGTAGGCGAAGGTCACGCGGCCGTTCTGCACCTTGCCCAGCAGCAGCATGCTGGGCGTGACGGCGTCCTTGTCGTCCACCGTGAAGGGCTTCTCCCAGGTGGCGACCACGCCGTAATAGGGCTTGGGGATGTTCTCGAGCGCGTGCTTGATCGACTCGCCGGTGAGTTTTCCGTCGCGCACGGCGAACAGGGCGTAGAGCAGCAGGTAGGTGGTGTCGTAGGACTGGGCGGCGGCCACCGGCACCGTCAGCCGGGTGTTGAACTTGCGCGCATAGGCGCTCAGGAAAGAGGCCCGGCGCTCGTTGCTGGGCTCGGCGATGAAGGTCTGCGCCATCAGCGTGCCTTCTCCGGCGTCCTTCGCGCCGTCGATGAAGAACGGGAAGGACAGCGTCCACGGCCCGATCAGCGGCACCTTCCAGTTGAGCTCCTTGCGGCCCTGGGCGATGACGGCGTTCTCCGGCCCGACGGTGTAGGGAATGATGACGTTGGCGCCGGCGTCGCGCGCGGCCTTCAGCTCTTCGCGCAGGTCCTGCACGCCGAGCTTGAAACGGGCCACATACACCGGCTTGAGCTTGCGCGCCTCAAGCGCCGCGAGCACATCCTTGTAGCCCGCCTCGCCGTAGCCGGTGGTGTCGGCGAAGACGGCCACCTTGTCCCAGCCGCGCTTGAGCGCGTCTTCCACCACGAAGGGGGCCTGCAGCGCGTCGCGCGCGGAGGTGCGGAAGATGTAGCTCTGCGGGCCGGGGTACTTGGCGGTGAGCGGGGTGCCGGTGGCGCAGGGGATGATGAGCGGAATCTTGCCGTCCTGGAACACGTCGAGCGCTTTCTGCGCCACGCCCGTGTTGCAGAAACCGATGGTGGCGACCACGCCCTCCTTGGCCAGCTCCTCGGCCGCCTTGCGCCCGGTGTCGGGGTCGCCCTTGTCGTCCTTGACCACGAGCTGCAGCGGCCGGCCGAGGTAGCCGCCGACCGCGTTGATCTCATCGACCGCGAGCTTCACCCCATTGGTCATGGGCACGCCGAAGTCCGACGAAGGGCCGGTGATGGGCCCGACCAGCCCGATCTTCAGCGGCGCCGCCGCCTGGGCATGCACCCAGCACGGTGCCAACGCCAGTGCCAGCGCGGCGAGCGCGCCGCGCAAGCCCGCCCGGCGGGCATCGGCCGGGCCCATGTCGTGGTGAATCTGCATCGTTTGCCTCGTGAGCGTGTGAAAAACGTCACGAAGTGTAGCCTGTGTGACAGGCCCAGGACCGCACATGACCCCGCCCGCGCACCGGCCACCGGCCCAGTCGGCCGCGCCTCACTTGCCGATGCAAAAGCGCGAGAAGATGACGCCGAGCAAGTCGTCCGCGCCGAAGGCGCCGGTGATTTCGTTGAGCGCGTTCTGCGCCAGCCGCAGTTCCTCGGCCAGCAGTTCGAGGCCAGGGCTGGGCGCGTCGAGTTCGGCCTGCGCCGCGTCGAGGTGGCCGCGCACCCGGGCCAGTGCCTGCAGGTGCCGCTCGCGGGCGATGAACAGCCCCTCGGGCGCCGCCTGCCAGCCCACGGCCTCGAGCAGCCGCGCGCGCAAGGCGTCCAGCCCCTCGCCGGTGCGGGCCGAGAGCACCACGCCCGAGCGCTGCGCAGCCGCCGGCAGCGCCGCCGAGGCGGGCAGGGCGTCGCGTTTGTTCCAGACGTCGATCACCGGCACGTTTTCAGCGATTTTCTGCCGCAACCCCAGCGTGATCCGGTCTTCTTCTGCTCTGTATTCAGGAGCATCCAGCCGGGTGAGGTCGTGCAGGAACAGCACCGCGTCGGCGGCTTCGATGTGGCCCCAGGCGCGCTCGATGCCGATGCGCTCGACCTCGTCCTCGCTTTCGCGCAGGCCGGCGGTGTCGAGCACGTGCAGCGGCACGCCTTCGATCTGGATGGTCTGCCGCACCACATCGCGAGTGGTGCCCGCCACCGGCGTGACGATGGCCAGTTCCGCCCCGGCCAGCGCATTGAGCAGCGAGCTTTTTCCCGCATTCGGCTGGCCGGCGATGACCACGTGCATGCCTTCGCGCAGCAAGGCGCCCTGGTGGGCGCGCGCGTGCACGCGCTGCACCTGCTCGCGCAGCGCCGCAAGCTGGCCGCGCGCATCGGCCTGCTGGAGAAAGTCCAGCTCTTCCTCGGGGAAGTCCAGCGTGGCTTCGACCAGCATGCGCAGATGCACCAGCGCCTCGCGCAGCGCCCCGATTTCGGCCGAGAACGCACCGCTGAGCGAGCGCGCTGCGCTGCGGGCGGCGGCTTCGGTGCTGGCGTCGATCAGGTCGGCGATGGCCTCGGCCTGCGCGAGGTCGATCTTGTCGTTGAGGAAGGCGCGCTCGGTGAACTCACCCGGCCGCGCCAGCCGCAGGCCGGGCAGCCGCGCGCCGCCGCGGGCGGGGTCGATCTCGGCGGCGGCGGCCAGGCAGCGCGCGAGCAGCAGCTGCAGCACCACCGGCCCGCCGTGGGCCTGGAGCTCCAGTACATCCTCGCCGGTGTAGGAATGCGGCGCCGGAAAGAACAAGGCCAGCCCCTGGTCGATGGGCCGGCCCGCGGCGTCGAGAAAGGGCAGATAGGTGGCCTCGCGCGGCCGCAGGCTGCGGCCACAGAGCGCGCGCACCAGCGGCTCGAGCCCGGTGCCCGACACCCGCACGATGCCCACCGCGCCGCGACCGGGTGCGGTGGCGATGGCCGCAATGGGCTCGCGCGGCGCAGGTGCGGGCGGCAACGGGGGCGCCATGCCAGCGCGCGCAGCAGGGATCAACCGCCCTTGCGCGCCTGGGCAATCAACGCATCGGCCACCTGCAGCGAACGCTCCAGGCTGCCGGCGAGCGTGCCGTCGGTGTAGTAGCGTCCGGCGATGCCCAGCGCAGGCACGCCCTCGACCTTGTAGGCGTCGGTCAACTGGGCGGCGCGGCGCAACTTGGTGGACACGCCGAAGGACTTGGCAATGTCGTTGTACTTGGCCATGTCCACGCCCTGCTTGGCGAGCCAGTCGGCCGTGGCCTTCTCGCCGGCGAGGTTTTGGCGCTGGCGGTGAATGGCGTCGAAGGCCTTGGGATGCAGGTCATCGAGCCGGCCCATGGCTTCGAGCGCGAAGTACAGCCGCTGCTTGTTCTCGAAGTCGCCGATGAAGGGCACCGGCACGCGCCGCAGCACCACGTCGGCGGGCAGCTTGCGCGCCCAGGCTTCGAGCACCGGCTCGAACGCCGCGCAATGCGGGCAGTTGTAGGAGAAGAACTCCAGCACCTCGATCTTGCCGGCCGGCACGTCGCTGGGTTGCTGCTTGTCGAGCACCAGGTAGTCCTTGCCGGCCTTGATGGCGGGGGTCTGCGCCCGCAGCGCGCCCGCAAAGCCCAGGGCGCCGAGCGCCAGCGAAAAGTCACGTCGTTTCATGAAGGGGTTTCTCCTGTGCGTCGATGGAGTGACGATGGGGCTCGAAGTTCCCGGCGCGCCCGGGGGCTGAGAGGGAACTGGGCGTGCTTTGGGACGTCAGGGCAGGCATGACGGATTTCCTCTCAGCCTCTCGGTGCGTGGGGGCCATCGGGCGGGTCGGATCGGTTCGCGGGCCTTCAGCGCTGCACGCGCACCAGGGCCGCGTCGAAGCCGACGCCGGCGAGGCGTTCCTTCACGCGCTCGGCGGCGTCAAGGGAATCGAACGGGCCCACGCGCACGCGGTAAACCACGCGGCCGGCCTGTTCGCGCTCGCTCACCCGCGCCTCCACGCCTTGCAGCGAGAGCTTGGCGCGCTGGGCTTCCGCATCCTCGGGCGTGCGAAACGCCCCGGCCTGCACGAAGTAGGCGAAGGGATCGGCCGTCGGGGTCGGCGCCGCGGGGCCCGCGGCCGTGCCGGCCTTGGCTTTGGCCAGATCGCCCAGCGGGTCGGCCGACGGCGTGGGGGCAGGCCGCGCGGTTTCGCTGCGGGTGGCGGGTGGGGCCTCGGCCCGGGCGGGGCTGCTGGCCGCGGCACTGGCGGCGCGGCCCGGGGCTGCGACGGCCACCGGCGCGGAGGCTTTGGATTCGGGGGCGGCCGCGGTGGCCGCCGATGCGGCCGAGGCGGGGCGGGCCGGGTTGCGACCGGCCAGGGGGGCGTTGGGGTCCCAGTCCTTGCTCTTCTGCGCGTCGGCCGCGCCGCCGTTCTTCTGCACCGCCCCGCGGTCCATGAAGGGCACCGGCACCCGCATGACGTAGACCGCCACCGCCAGCGCCAGCGCCAGACCGATGACGACGCCGATCACCAGCCCGAGAAACGTGCCGCCGCGTTGGGTGTGCCTCATGATGTGCCTCGCCTCCTCACATGCGGGTGGGGGCCGATACGCCCAGCACCGCCAGCCCATTGTGCAGCACCTGCGCGGTGGCCGCGACCAGGGCCACGCGCGCGGTGCGCACGGCCGCGTCGTCGACCAGGATGCGCTCGGCGTCGTGGTAGCTGTGGTAGCTTGCGGCGAGCTCGCGCAGGTAGAAGGCCACGTCGTGCGGCGCAAAGCCCTCGGCCGCGCCGGTGAGCACATCGGGGTACTTGGCCAGTTGCAGCATCAGGGCCTGGGCCGCCGGGGTGTCGAGCGGGCTCAGGTCGGCGTCGGCCAGGCGGGCCGTGTCGCCGCCGCCCTCCCGCCACGCGGCGAGCACCGAGTGAATGCGCGCGTGGGCATATTGCACGTAGTACACCGGGTTGTCGTTGTTCTGCTGCAGCGCCAGGTCGACGTCGAAGGTGTATTCGGTGTCGGGCTTGCGGCTGAGCAGAAAGAATCGCACCGCGTCCTTGCTGGTCCACTCGATCAGGTCGCGCAGCGTCACGTAGCTGCCGGCGCGTTTGCTGATCTTGACCTCCTGGCCGCCGCGCACCACCCGCACCATGGTGTGCAGCACGTAGTCGGGGTAGCCCTGCGGAATGCCCAGGCCGAGCGCCTGCAGGCCCGCTCGCACCCGCGCGATGGTGCCGTGGTGGTCGGTGCCCTGGATGTTCACCACCTTGTGAAAGCCGCGCTCCCACTTGGTGACGTGGTAGGCCACGTCGGGCACGAAGTAGGTGTAGCTGCCGTCGGACTTGCGCATCACGCGGTCCTTGTCGTCGCCGTAGTCGGTGGTCTTGAGCCACAGCGCGCCGTCGGCCTCGTAGGTCTTGCCCGAGGCGACGAGGCGCTGCACCGTCTGCTCCACCCGGCCGCTGGTGTAGAGGCTGCTTTCGAGGTAGTACTGGTCGAAGCGCACGGCAAAGGCCTGCAGGTCCAGGTCCTGCTCGTGGCGCAGGTAGGCCACGGCGAACTGGCGGATGCCGTCGAGGTCGTTCACGTCGCCGCTGGCAGTGAAGGCGCGGTCGTCGGCATGCACGGTCTTGCCGGCGAGGAAGTCGGCGGCGATGTCGGCGATGTAGTCGCCGTTGTAGGCGGCCTCGGGCCACTCGGCATCGCCCGGCTTGAAGCCGCGCGCGCGCAGCTGCACCGAGCGTGCCAGCGTCTCGATCTGCACGCCGGCGTCGTTGTAATAAAACTCGCGCCAGACGCTGTGTCCCTGCGTCTCGAGCAGATTGCAGATGGCGTCGCCCAGCGCCGCCTGGCGGCCGTGGCCCACGTGCAGCGGGCCGGTGGGGTTGGCCGAGACGAATTCCACCAGCACGCGCCGGCCGGTGGCGGCACGCCGGCCGTAGGCAGCGCCGGCCTGCAGCACCTCGCGCACGCCGTGCTGCTTGGCCGCGGGCTGGAGGCGGATGTTGATGAAACCGGGCCCGGCAAGCTCCACGTCCTGCACCCAGCGGGCGAACTCCGGCGTGGCGAGCAGGCGCGCGCGCAAGGCCTCGCCGAGCTCGCGCGGGTTGCGCTTGAGCGGCTTGGCCAGTTGCATGGCCGCGGTGCAGGCCAGATCCCCGAGCGCGGCGACCTTGGGTGACTCGAACGCCGCACGCGCGCCCGCACCGGGCGAAAGCTCATCCAGGCTGCGCGCGAGCGCGCCCAGCAGTTCTTGTTTGACGAAAAGCATCGGCGGATTTTACGGGGCGAGCTTTTTCTGCAGGAACTCCGCCACCCCCATCGTCGGGTCGAGCGCGTACGGCGCGAAGCCCACTCGGGTGTAGAGGCGGCGCGCTGCCGTGTTGCCGCTGAGCACCTCGAGCGTGAGCTTGCAGGCGCCGCGCGCGCGGGCGATGCGTTCGACCTCTTCGAGCAGGCGCTCGCCGATGCGTCGCCCGCGGTGGCTGGCGAGCACCACCACGTCGTGCACGTTCACCAGCGGCCGCGCGGCGAAGGTGGAGAAGCCCTCGAAAGCATTGACCAGGCCCACGGGGGCGTCACCGTCGTAGGCGAGCACGCTGAAGGCGTCGCCCCGCGCGGCCATTGCGCGCACGAGGTGTTCGCGGGCATAGGCCGACAGCGGCGCTCCGCCGCCGGCCGGGTCGCGGGCGTAGGCGTCGAGCAGGGCGAGCAGGTCGCGCGCGTGGGTGGGGTTGGCGTAGTCGGCGCGCAGGACGCGCAGCGCAGGAGGGATGGACGCGGTCATGGGTGCGGAGTGTCGCCGCTTTTTGGCATGATGCGCGCCATGCCCGCGCCGCGAACCCACGCCCCGTCGATTTCCTGCGTCATGCCCGCCTACAACGAGGCGGCGAACCTGCCGCGCGTGGTGCCGCAGGTGCTGCAGGCGCTGCGTGCGCTGAGCCCGCAGGTGGAGCTGATCGTGGTGGACGACGGCAGCCGCGACGACACCGCGGCGGTGGCGCGTGCGCTGTGCGCGCAGCATGCGGAACTGGTGTTCGTGCAGCTCTCGCGCAACTTCGGCAAGGAGGCCGCGCTCACTGCCGGGCTGGATGCGGCGCAGGGCGAGGTGGTGGCGCTGATCGACGCCGATGGCCAGCACCCGCCGGCGCTGCTGGCCGAGATGCTCGCCCGGTGGCGCGACGGCAGCGACGTGGTGTATGCCGTGCGCCGCACGCGCGAGGACCAGACGCGGCTGCACGCCAGCCTGACCGACGTGTTCTACCGCCTCATCAACTGGGGCAGCCGGGTGCGCATTCCGGCGCACGCGGGCGACTTCCGGCTCATGGACCGCGCGGTGGTGGAGGCGCTCAAGCGCCTGCCCGAGCGCAACCGCTTCATGAAGGGGCTGTACGCCTGGGTGGGGTTTCAGAGCACGGCCATCGACTATGAACCGCTGCCGCGCACGGCCGGCGCGAGCAGCTTCGGGCTGCGTGGCTCGTTTGCGCTGGCGCTGACCGGGATGCTGGCGTTCTCCACCGCGCCACTGCGGGTGCTGACGCTGGCTGGGCTGAGCTTGTCGCTGATCGCGCTGGGCTATGGTGGTTGGGTGGTGGTGGAGTATTTCGCCTGGGGCATCAAGGTGCCGGGCTATGCCACGCTGGTGGTGGCGCTGATGTTCTTCAGTGGCGTGCAGTTGCTCTCCATCGGCGTGCTGGCCGAGTATGTGGGCCGCATCTATGAAGAAGTCAAGCAGCGCCCGGCCTACCTGGTGCGCGAGCAGACCGGCACGGGGCTGGCCGCGGCGTCGGCCGGCCGCGCTGCGGCGCAAGCGCCGCTGGCGCCGTGAAGCGCAGCCTCGTCTGGTTCGTGCTGGTGGGCGTGGCCGCGGCGCTCACCCACATGGGCGTGTTCGCCTGGGCGCAGCCGCATCTGTGGCCGGAGCTGGCCAACGCGCTGGGATTCGGCGTGGCCTTCTTCGTGAGCTTTGCCGGCCACCGGCTGCTGAGCTTTTCGGATGCGGGCACCACCGTGGCGCAGAGCTTCACGCGCTTTCTGGCCACGGCCCTGGCGGGTTTCGTGGCCAACGAGGTGGTGTTCATCGCGCTGCTGCGCGGCCTGGACGTGCCCGGGCTGCTGGCCCTGTTCGTGGCGCTGGTGGTGGCCGCGGGCCAGACCTTCGTGCTCAGCCGTTACTGGGCGTTCCGGCGCTGAACCCGGCCGAGCGATAGAGCGACCAGCCGTGACCGCGCTTGACGAGCGCCCAGCCGCGCTGCCAGTCGCCCGCGGGGTGGCTGTTGGCCACCACCAGCCACTGACCCGGGCGCTGCGCGGCTGCGGCCAGCACCTCGGGCGACTGCAGCACCTGCGCGGCGGTGGCGGGCTCGAAGTCGCCGGACTCGAACAGCTCGCGCGCCCAGTTGTCGCCCGCGGTGCGGCGCAGCGTGGGCCAGTCCTGCAGCACCACGAAGGGCCGCGGCGTGCGCACGTAGAACGGCAGGTCGTAGGGGTAGCCGCCGAGCACGTAGACCGTGTCCTGCGGGCCCAGCAGGTATTCCAGCGTGGGCGCGATGTCGTGCGCGCGCTTGTCGCGCGTAAGAAGGTTGGCCAGCGGATCGATGGCCAGCGCCAGGCCCACCGCGGCGATGCACAGCGCCGCGAACACCCGAGGCGCCCCGCCGCGTGCGCCGAACATGCGCTGCCAGCCCAGGGCGGCGAGCACGGCCAGCGGCGGCAGCACCGGCAGCACGTAGCCCACCAGCTTGGACCGCGGCACCGAGAAGAAGCCGACGATCACCACCACCCACAGGATGAGCAGCCAGTGCACCGTGCGCGCTTTGTTTTCGATAGCATCTTCTGTCCGCTTGACGCTGGGGAACCCGGAGAAAAACACCCACAGCAGCCACGGGAAGAGCAGCGCGAGCAGCGCCACGCCGTAGAACCACCACGGGTGCGCGTTGTTGAAGGTGGTGGCCCGGAAACGCTGGAACTGCTGGGTGCCGAACAAATAGTCCAGCAGCCCGGGGTAGTGCTGCTGCGCCAGCCAGAACCAGGGCACGGCGACCAGAGCGAACAGCAGCAGGCCGCTGAGCCACGGCAGGTGCAGCATCTTGCGCCACTGGCCGGTGAGCACGAGCCAGAGGAAGATCACGCCGCCCGGCAGCACCACGCCGATCAGCCCCTTGGACAGCACCCCGAGCGCGCAGGCGACGAAGCCCAGCCGCGCCAGCCCCGCATGCGGGCGGTCACCGTGCAGAAAGGCGAAGGCGAACAGCCAGATGGCGGTGGCGATCCACGCCGCCACCAGCATGTCGTGGTTCACATACTGGCCCCCGAGCAGGAAGGCCAGGCTGGTGCCGAACATGACCGCAGCGCGGCGCGCGAACGGCTCGACGCCGGCCTGCGGCGCCAGCGCCGGCGCGAGCGCGCGCGCACCCAGATACACCCCCACCAGCATCAGCCCCGCATGCAGCGCCGGCACCAGCCGCGCCGCCCAGGCGTTTTCGCCGAACACGGCCATGCTCGCCGCCTGCAGCCAGTGCAGCAGCGGCGGCTTGTGGAAGAACGGCAGGCCCGCGAGCCGCGGCGCCAGCCAGTCGCCGCTTTGCAGCATCCAGCGGCCGACCTCGGCGTAGCGCCCCTCGTCGGGAATGGCCAGCGGGCGCAGCGCCGCCATCACCAGCAGCAGGGCCCAGAGCGCGGCCAGCAGCAGGGCGGAGCGCCGGCGGTCGGAAAGGTTTTGAAACATGGGGCGCGAGTGTAGGGGCGCCCGGCTTAGCGCAGGCTGAGCGGGGAATAGCCGCCGACCCGGTTGCGCAGCGGCCAGGGGGCTCAATGAAACGGGAGCGGCGCGGGCCCGTTCACCCGGCTTCAGCGCCGCGCACCAGGGCCAAGCCGGGCGCGCGCAGGGCGGCGCCGGCGGCGTCGCTGGCGAGCCAGCGGAACTCGGCCTCGCGCGCGGTGGCGATGCCATCGGCGGCGTCATGGGCGAAGCCGGGCGCGCCGGGGTGGCACATGAGGACGGTGCCGTCCTCGACGTGGGCGAGCCAGTGGCGCATGCGCGCGTCGAAACCGGCCTCGCCGCCGGAAAAGTCCGACACCCCCGCGAGCCAGCGCACCACCGGCACGTCGGCCTGCGCGGCCAGCGCGCGCAGCCGGCCCGCGCCCAGCGCGGCGATGACGCGGCCCTTCGCGTCGCGCAGCGCGCTCGGCGCCTCGGAGATGCGCAGCCACGGCCGCTGGGCGCGGTAGCGCGCGGCCAGCACCTCGATGAGCGCCTCGCGGATACCGGCGAACTGCTGCACATGCTGGTGGCCGTCCACATGGTCCGGTAGGCCGCCCCAGTGCGCTTCGAAGGCGTCGAGCTGGCGTTCGATGACCGCGCGGGCGGCGGCGCGGTCGAAACCGCCGAGCAGCGCGCGCAGCATGGCGCGCTCGAGCGACAGGCCGTGCCCGGCGGCAACAGCGAAGGGGCTGGTCCAGTCCAGATGCAGGCCGACGTCGATGGGGTGCTGCGAGCGCAGCGCGCGCAGCACCGGCGCATCCTGCGGCCAGCGCGGCGAGAGCACCATGACGCTGGTGGCGGTGAGGCGCGCCTGGGCCGCCAGCGCCTCGATGCCGCGCGAAACGCTCTCGCTCAGCGCGTAGTCGTCGGCACACAGCACGATGCGGCGCACGGCGGCGCGGCGCGGGTCAGCGCCCATAGCCGCGCGCCAGAAACACCGCCGCCAGCGGAATCAGCGGCATGAGGTGCGCCTGCCACATCACCAGGCGGCGCACCCGCGCCACCTCGGCGGCTTCGGGCAGACGGCCGTGGGCGTCCAGCGTGCGCCGCCAGCGCCGGAACGCCAGCGTCGGCGGCACCGACAGGCCGGCGATCAGCACGAACAGCGTGAGCTTCACATGCAGCAGCGGGTTGGCCCAGTACCAGGCGCTGCCCTTGGCGCCCCAGTACACCCGCAGCAGGCCGGTGGCGAGCACCAGCAGCGCCGAGAGGCCGTAGATCAGGTCCACCCGCACCAGCCGGCGCAGCACCGCGGCGTTGAGCCACTCGCTGCGACACAGCGCGGCCTCGCTGCTGAGGAACACCACCAGCGCGAGGATGGCCGTCAGGTGGGCGTAGGCCAGCAGGGCTTCGAGCATCATGGTGGGGAGCTTAGCGCGGGTTGGGCGGGGCGCGGTGCGCAGGGCCTTGCGGCGGCGCGCAGCCTCCGGCGGGCTGGATGATGCGGGCGCGCAGGGTTCGAGCCCGCCTTGTCAGGGCAGCGGCGCATCCACCGGGCCGACGATCTGCCAGCCCCAGCCCTGCGCGGTGCGCGGCAGGTCGTGCGGGCCCTGCCCGGGCGGCCAGAGCTCGAGCACCGGCGTGCTCGCCAGCTCGCCGGGCGCCACCCAGGGGCTGAGCGCGGGGTTGCGTTCGATGAGCACGCGCGGCCAGCCCGGCAGGTGCAGCGCCAGCGCCTGCATGGGCGCCGCTGGCCCACTGATGAGGCTGACCCGCCCACCGAGCGCGGGCAGGGCCTGCGCGCGCAGTTCGGCGGCCAGCGCCTCGGCCGGGAAGCGGCACCAGTGCTCGGGCCCAAAAGGGTGCAGGCCGCGCGGCGAACGGTCCCAGGTGTGGGCCATCAGCAGCGCCTGCACGAGCACGAAGGCGCCCACGGCGGCACGGCCGACCCGCGGGCGGCGCAGCCGGTCCTCACCCAGGCGCAGCGCCAGCAGCACCGCCGGCGGGGCGAGAAAGGCAAAGCCCGCCGCCCACTGCGTCTGTAACGCGGCGCCGCCCACCAAGCCGAGCGCAAGCATGACCAGCGGCGGCAGCAGCGCCCAGCTGTAGAAGAACACGCGGGTGGCGACCGCCGGCGGCGCGGTGCGCCCCTCCGCGCGCGTCTCTGCACGGCTCTCTGCGCGCTCCCCGGCATGGGCCCCATTGCCCCGGCGGCTGCGGGAGAGGACCGCCAGCGCCAGCAGGAACAGCCAGGCCGGCAGCGCGCGGTTGAGGCCCCAGTCGGCCGCCCAGCGGGCGACCGCGGCGGCGCGCGCGAGGCCGCCCGTGTCAGCGGCGAAGGCCACGCCGCGCGCGTAGTCCAGCGGGGTGTGCGCCGCTTGCGCCAGCCACCACAGGTGCGGCGACACCACCAGCAGCGCCACGCCGGCTGCCAGCGCTGCGCCCCCGCGGTGCAGCGGCGATCTCCACATCTCCAGCGCGAGGAACAGCCAGCCCACGCAGGCGGCGGCCAGCACGTACTGGTATTTGGTGAGCAGGGCCAGCCCCGCGACCAGCCCCAGCAGCGCCCAGTCACGCAGAGACGGCCGGTGCAGCAGCCGCCAGCTCAGCCAGGCGCTTACCGCCACCCACAGCATGAGCAGCGTGTTGTGGTTGTAGTAGTGCAGCCGCTGGCTGTAGAAGGCCATGCACAGCGCCGCCGCCACCGCCACCCAGGCGCTGCGCGGGCCCAGCGCCTCGCGCACCACCGCGGCCAGGAAGCCCAGCGCGGTGAGCGTGAGCGCCGCGCCCAGCGCATACGTCAGCGCGGCCGAGGGGCCGAAGAGCTGCACCGCGGCCCAGGCGAGCCAGGTCGGCAGCGGCGGGTGTTTGTAGTAGCCCCATTCGAGTGAGCGCAGCCAGCTCAGCTGTTCGAGGTTGTCGTAGGGCGGGGTTTCCGCCACGTAGGCGCGCAGCGCCAGCCAGGCCGAAGCCCAGATGGCCAGCGCCAGGCCCACGATCCAGGGGCGTGCCGGGTGCGCATCGGCGCGCGGCCAAGCGCGCGGCAGGGCGGCGCCCGCACGGGGCGTCATTGACGGTTCCGACACGATGCGTACACGGTTGTCACGAGATGAAACCGCGCGATGCTAGCAGCGTCGCGCGATTCGCGTGTGACCCTAAATCCGGCCGTTGGGCATGGTCGAGCGGGCTGTCATCGGGTGGGCAGGCCAGGCGCAAACCGCAGCAATGGCCTGTGCCATTGCTAGGATTTGCAACGCCGCCCGCGCGCCCGAGGGCAGCTCGATCGGCCATGCAGCGCAATCACCCGAAAGGTGAACGTCAGGCCGTACAGAAAATCTTTTTAAAACAAGGACCTGTCAGCAAAGACGAGCGGTCAACTGCCGGATTTAGGGCAACGCTGAATAAGTCCCCGCGATGGCGCGCACCTGGCCGCGGGATGGGGTGCGAGGCGCAAAGCGCAGCCATAGCGGGGGCTATGGCGAGCATTTGCAACGAGGCAGCCCGCCCGCCGCCGGGATGCGCGGCACGCGAGGGACTTGTTCAGCGTTGCCTTAGGGTGACTATCCGCGTGTGAAGAAGTCCGGCTGCGCGTAGTGGTGTCTGAGCCAGTCGATCCACAGCCGCAGCCGCAGCGGCAGGTGCTTGCGCTGCGGGAACATCACATAAATGCCGTTGGGCGGCGCGGCGAAGTCCTCGAGCACGGCTTGCAGCAGGCCGGACTGGATTTCGGCGTCCACCTCCCAGGTGCTGCGCCAGGCGATGCCGTAGCCGGCGAGGCACCAGTCGTGCAGCACCTGGCCGTCGGAGCAGTCCAGCGGCCCGCCGGGTTTGAAGTGCATGACCTCGCGGCTGCCGTCTTCGCGCGGCACGGTGAAGGCCCAGCCGCGGGTCTGCGAAGCGTCGCTCGAGAGCGTGAGGCAGCGGTGGCGCGAGAGCTCCGACGGGTGCTGCGGCACGCCGTGCTGGCGCAGGTAGCGCGGCGTGGCCACGCAGCGGCGGCGGTTGTCGGCCAGGCGCACGCTCACCAGCGAGGAGTCGGGCAGGTCGCCCACGCGCACGGCGCAGTCGAAGCCTTCGGCCGCGATGTCCACCACCCGGTCGGAGAGGTTGAGCGAGATCGTCACCTCCGGGTGCAGTTCGTGAAACCGCGGCACCAGCGGCGCCACATGCCGGCGCCCGAAGCCACCCGGCGCGGTGATGCGCAGATGCCCGCTGGCCTTGACGCCGCCGGCCGAGACGCTGGCCTCGGCATTGGCCACGTCGGCGAGCAGGCGCTGGCAGTCCTCCAGAAACGCGCTGCCCTCGTGGGTGAGGGTGATGCGCCGGGTGGTGCGCACCAGCAGCTTCACGCCCAGGTGCGCCTCCAGCGCGTCGAGCCGCCGCCCGATGATGGCCGGCGCCACGCCTTCGGCGCGGGCAGCAGCGCTCAGCCCCCCGCGGGTGGCCACAGCCACGAAGGTTTCGAAGGCTTTGAGCTTGTCCATCGGCTGATTATGTGCATTTTGGTCATGGATGATGCGGCGCACGGCGTGTCAATCACCACCCGGGTTTGCAATACAGTGGCTGGGCACACTCGCCGGCCCTGTTCTCGTCGTGTCCCAGTCGGGAGCCGGCCGTGCGCCGCAGCACCCCGGCTGGTTCATTTTTTGATAGCAATACCTGACCGTTTGGTGCTGGGGTTTCGAGGTTTTCATTCCAACTTCCCCGCTGGAGAGCCGCCATGAGCACCCGTACCACCGTCCACCGCCTGCACGTCGAGGACGTGCTCTACCGCTTCATCAACGAGCAGGTGCTGCCCGGCACCGGCGTGAGTGCCGAGGCCTTCTGGGCCGGCTTCGATGCGCTGGTGGCCGACCTCGCGCCCAAGAACCTGGCCCTGCTGGCCGAGCGCGACCGGCTGCAGGCCGAGCTCGACACCTGGCACGGCGCGCACCCCGGCCCCATCCGCGACATGGCGGGCTACCGCAAGTTCCTGGAGACCATCGGCTACCTGGTGCCCACGCCCGGCGCGGTGAAGATCACCACCGCCAACGTCGATGCCGAGCTCGCCACCCAGGCCGGCCCGCAGCTGGTGGTGCCCATCCTCAACGCGCGCTATGCGCTCAACGCGGCCAATGCGCGCTGGGGCTCGCTGTACGACGCGCTCTACGGCACCGACGCCATCCCCGAGGACGACGGCTGCGAGAAGGGCCCCGGCTACAACGAGAAGCGCGGCGCACGCGTCATCGCCTACGCCCGCAGCTTTCTCGACCAGGCCGCGCCGCTGGCCGAGGGCAGCCACGCCGACGCCAGCGTCTACCAGGTGGTCGACGGCGCGCTGCGCGTCTCGCTCACCGGCGGCCGCATGACGGGGCTGAAGAACCCGGCGCAGTTCGTGGGCTACCAGGGCGAGGCGCTCAACCCCTCGTCCGTGCTGCTGAAGAACCACGGCCTGCACGTCGACATCCGCATCGACCGCGCCACGCCCATCGGCCGCACCGACCTCGCCGGCGTGGCCGACGTGGTGGTGGAGGCGGCGCTGTCCACCATCCTCGACCTCGAAGACTCGGTCGCCGCCGTGGACGCCGAGGACAAGGTGCTGGGCTACCGCAACTGGCTTGGCATCCTCAAGGGCGACCTCACCGAATCGTTCGAGAAGGGCGGGCGCACGCTCAAGCGCGGCCTCAACCCCGACCGCCGCTACCGCACGCCGCGCGGCGACGCCGAGCTGGTGCTGCCCGGGCGCAGCCTGCTGTTCGTGCGCAACGTCGGCCACCTGATGACCAATCCGGCCATCCTCTGGACCGACGCCAGCGGCACGCAGCGCGAAATCCCCGAGGGCATGCTCGACGCGATGGTCACCACAACAATAGCCCTGCACGACCTGCAAGGCCACGGCCGCCTGCCCAACGGCGAGCCCATCCGCAACAGCCGCGCCGACAGCGTCTACATCGTCAAGCCCAAGATGCACGGCCCGGCCGAAGTCGCCTTCGCCGCCGAGCTCTTCAGCCGCGTGGAACGCGTGCTCGGCCTGCCCGACAGCACCGTCAAGCTCGGCATCATGGACGAGGAGCGCCGCACCTCGGTCAACCTCAAGGCCTGCATCGCCGCCGCGCAAAGCCGCGTGGCCTTCATCAACACCGGCTTCCTCGACCGCACCGGCGACGAGATGCACACCGCCATGCGCGCCGGCCCCATGATCCGCAAGGGCGACATGAAGACCAGCGCCTGGATCCAGGCCTACGAGAAGAACAACGTGCTCGTCGGCCTGGCCTGCGGCCTGCGCGGCAAGGCGCAGATCGGCAAGGGCATGTGGGCCATGCCCGACCTCATGGCCGCCATGCTCGAGCAGAAGATCGCCCACCCCAAGGCCGGCGCCAACACCGCCTGGGTGCCCAGCCCCACCGGCGCCACGCTGCACGCGCTGCACTACCACCAGGTCGACGTGGCCGCGCTGCAGGCCGAGATGGAGCGCATCGACGCCGACGCGCTGCGCGACGAACTGCTCACCGGCCTGCTCACCGTGCCCGTGGCCGCCGCGCCCAACTGGAGCGAGGCCGAGAAGCAGCAGGAACTCGACAACAACGCCCAGGGCATCCTCGGCTATGTCGTGCGCTGGGTGGACCAGGGCGTGGGCTGCTCCAAGGTGCCCGACATCCACAACGTCGGCCTCATGGAAGACCGCGCCACGCTGCGCATCTCCAGCCAGCACATGGCCAACTGGCTGCTGCACGGCGTGGTCAGCGAGGCGCAGGTGCGCGAAACCTTCGAGCGCATGGCCGCCGTGGTGGACCGCCAGAACGCCGCCGACCCCTTCTACAAGCCCATGGCCGGCCACTTCGACACCAGCTACGCCTACCGCGCCGCCTGCGACCTGGTGTTCAAAGGCGTCGCCCAGCCCAACGGCTACACCGAACCCCTGCTGCACGCCTGGCGCCTGCGGGTCAAGGCCGGCGCGTAAGAGGCCGCGCCTTCCCGGCGCGCCACGGGATTGATCCTTTTTTGATAGCAAAAGGTAACCGGTTGGCGCTGGGGAAGCCGTCAATACAGTCCCAAACCGAATGAAAACGGCGCCTGCGGGCGCCGTTTCTGCTGGGGGCGGGCCGCTGGGCGTGGCCCGCGATGCTCAGCGCACGTCCTCGTCGAAACAGTCGGAATCGAGCCGCGGCACCTTCAGCGCGCGCACCGACACGCCCACGCCGTGCTCGATCATCAGCGCGGCCAGCCGCGCACCGTCCACCAACACCACGCCCTCCACCGAGCGCGCGAACTCCAGCGCCTGCGCCGTGAACGCCGACGTGGTGATGAACACCCCTCTGCGCGCACGCTGGCCAGCCAACGCGCCATAGAACGCCTGGATTTCCGGCCGCCCCACGCTGGCCTGCCAGCGCTTGGCCTGCACATACACCTTCTCCAGGCCGAGCTTGTCGAGCGAGATGATGCCGTCGATGCCGCCGTCGCCACTGCCGCCGACACGCTGCAAATCCTCGCGGCTGGCGCCATACCCCATGGCCAGCAGCAGGTCGGGCACCACCCCCTCGAAGTACGCCGGCGACACGCGGGCCAGCGCGTCGAGCAACTCGGCCGCCACCGCCTCCTGCAACTCCTGCAGCGCACTGCCCAGACGATCCTCAGGGCTGGCGAGCTGCGCGATCGCGGGCGCCAGGCCAGGGCCGGGTTCGTCGGCCTCCGCCTGCGGCCGCAGCCGGGTTTCAAGAAAGGCCGTTGCGATGCGCGCGACCTCCTCATCCGGCAGACGCGGAAACTGCCGCGCCAAGGCCAGCCCCTGCGGTGTCAACGCCCAGAAGCCCCGGCGCGGGCTCGAGGACAGGCCCGCCCGCTTGAGCCGGTCATGCGCCCAGCCCGCCCGGTTGCGATACACCGGTTGCTGCCCGCTGGGCAACAGCACCAGGCGATCGGCCTCGCTCACGCCCAGGGCGCTGGCCGCCGCTTCCATCGCCTCGCGCGCCGCAACGCCGTCCGGGTGCGCGGCGAGAAAGCGAAGAATCGGCTCGATGAACTGGTCGTAACTCGGAATGGACATGGCGCGTCGGCGGTGCGGGGGGACGATGTTCGATTGTGCGCGCGGTGGCTTTACGCGATGGGTGTTTCGACGATCTCGTGCCGGGCACGCGTCGCGTGCACCTCGTGTGTTTGGCCATGGGCGGCGGAAGCTGCCGCTGATGCCAAAGCCAATCAACGCGTCCAATACACCGCGCGCTCGGGCAGTATCCAGCGGATGCCGCCGCGGGGGTCGGGCGTGTCGCCCTGGTGGCGGGGGATGAGGTGCACGTGCAGGTGCGGCACCGTCTGGCCGGCGGCGGGGCCGTCGTTGATGCCGAGGTTGAAGGCGTCGGCGCCCCACTGCGCCAGCACCAGCGCGCGCGCCTCGTCGATGAGGGCGAGCAGGTCGGCGCGCTCGGCCTCGGTGGCTTCGAACCAGGAGCCGATGTGCCGGCGCGGCACCGCCAGCGCGTGGCCGGGGTGCAGCGGGTGCGCGTCCCACAGCAGCACGGCGTGTGCGCGGGTTCGCACCGCGCGCTCGGGGGCGATGTCGCAGAACGGGCAGCCGGGCGGCGTGGCGGGGGTGGGGGGTTCGCCGGCGGTGCGTTCAGGCATGTTCATGAGGTTTTCTCCTCGACCCCCAGCGCCAGACGGCGAGGTGGCGCTATGAAAAATGAAGTTTCCGTTCAGCCGCCGTTCGCCCGGCGGGTGCGGGCGGAGGCTGGGCGCGGGGCTTTCTTCGGTGTGGCGCGGCTGGCCTTGGGCGTGGTTGTGGGCGGGGCGGCAGGGGAGGCCAGCCGGCGTGACGGGGCTGGGGCGGGGGCCGCTGCCGGGGCGTCCGGGGCAGACGCGGTGCGACGGCGGCGGGGCGTGCGCGCGGGCTTGGCGGCGCGTTCGGCGCGGCGGGCGAGGGCGAGTTCGCGCACGCGTTCGATGTCGGCATCGCTGTAGGGGCCGTTGACGCCGGAGATGGCGGCGAGCTTCATGCCGTGCTTGAGGCCGAGCTTGTAGATCTCGCGAACCTTCTCCCACTCGATGGCGCGGCCGACGGTGAAGGGCTCGAAGCGGTGTTCCAGGCACAGCACCACGGTTTCGGCCACGCAGGCATAGGCGACGTTCTTGGGCAGGCCGATGTTCTTCATCTGCACATCGCCGGGCAGTTCGATTTCGCCCGACTCGATGACGAGCACATCCGGGCGCTTGGCGACTTCCTCGGGCGGCAGGTCCAGCGGGCGGGCGACGTCGGTGATGACGCAGCCGGGCTTGACCTTCATGATGTCGAGCACCTTCTTGCCCGCGCCGGAGGTGGCGGTGACGATCATGTCCATTTCGCCGAGCAGACGGTCGGCCTGGGCGGCCACGCGCAGCCGCGCGTCGGGCGTCTCGGCCAGGATGGAGGCCTTGAGCGCGAGCAGCTTGGCGGGTTCGGGCGCGACCAGCACCACCTCCTGCGCCACCTTGGCCAGCAGCCGCGCGCACACCGAGCCGATCGAGCCGGTGGCGCCGACGACCATGGCCTTGAAGTCCACCCGGCCCTTGCCGCGTGGCTTGGGCAGCAGGTTCAGCCGCAGCAGCGCATCGTGCGCGGCCCACAGCGCGCCCGAGGCGCTGTAGGAGTTGCCGGTGGTGATGGGCAGGCTGGCGCGGCGCGCCACGGTGGCGCCGGCGTCGCCCACGACCTTGGTGAACGCGCCCAGGCCCATGATCTGCGCGCCCAGGCGGCGCGCGAGTTCGGCCGCGTCGAGCAGGCGGCGGTAGGTGAACTCCGGCGGGTGTGACATGATTTCCCTGGGCGTGCCGCCGACCGAGATCAGCCAGCCCTCGGCCTCCACCCCGGTGGGCGAGCGGATGCCGGTCACGCGCGAATACACGAAGGGCGGCGCGTAGGCCATGATCTTCTCCAGCGTGTCCATGGCCACCGGCGGGGCCACGCGCGAGAGCACCTCGATGGGCTTGACCTTCTTGAAGTACTCCTGCGACAGCGGGTGGATCACGAAGGCGAAGCGGTTGACGCGCCTGAAGCCGTTGGGGTAGAGCAGGCGGGGCGTGAGG
>OFTY01000407.1_pt1 | contig 31766 bp, 26 predicted proteins | sample 1775061 | NCBI WGS metagenome assembly OFTY01 (sample SAMN08195773, study PRJEB24354) | sludge metagenome | isolation source: sludge from phenol fed wastewater aerobic bioreactor B | place: India: Nagpur | collected 2016-09-16 | reverse complement strand
GGAGTTCAGACGTGTGCTCTTCCGATCTACCCAGCACACCGGCCTGCCGCCGCGCGAGCAGGGGCGCGCCAGCGGCAAGCCTGCCGCGGCCACACCGGTGAAGGCGCCCAGCGCCACGCGGCGCCCGGCCGGCTCGCCCAAGCCCGGCGCGCCGCGCCGCGCGCGATGAGCGGCGGGGCGACGCCGCCCGCGCCCGAGGTCGAGGTCGCCATCATCGGCGCAGGCCCGGCGGGCCTGATGGCGGCCGAGGTGCTGGCCTGCGCCGGCGTGCCCGTGCATGTGTTCGACGCCATGCCCTCGGTGGGGCGCAAGTTCCTGCTGGCGGGCAAGGGCGGCCTCAACCTCACCCATGCCGAAGGCTTCGAGGCCTTCGCCAGCCGCTACGGCCCGCGCCGCGCCGTGCTCGAGCCGCTGCTGCGCGCCTTTGGCGCCGACGCGGTGCGCGACTGGGCGCGGGGCCTGGGCGTGGAGACCTTCGTCGGCAGCTCGCAGCGGGTGTTCCCGAAGGATTTCAAGGCCGCGCCGCTGTTGCGCGCGTGGCTTGCGCGCCTGCGCCACCCCGCAGGCGGCGTGCCGGTGCAGTTCCACATGCGCTGGCGCTGGCGGGGCGACTGGGCCGCGGGCGCGCAGGGCGGCCGGCAACTGGGCTTCGACACGCCGGAGGGCGTGCAGACGGTGCAGGCCCGCCAGGTGGTGCTGGCGCTGGGCGGCGCGAGCTGGCCGCGCCTGGGGTCGGACGGCGCGTGGGCGGCATGGCTACCGGCGCACGGCGTGCCCATGGCGCCGCTGCGCAGCGCCAACTGCGGCTTCGACGCCGCCGGCCGCGACGGGCAGGGCTGGTCGGCCCATCTGCGCGAACGCTTTGCCGGCGCGCCGCTCAAGTCCGTGGTGCTGCGCTTTGCCGCGCCGGGTGGCGCGGTGTTCGAGCGCAAGGGCGAGTTCGTGCTGACCGCGCACGGCGTGGAGGGCAGCCTGATCTATGCGGCCTCCGCACTCCTGCGCGACGCCATCGAGGCGCAGGGCCAGGCCACCTTGCACCTGAACCTGCTGCCCGATTGGCCGCCCGAGCGCGTGCGCGCCGAGGTGGCCCATCCGCGCGGTGCGCGCAGCCTCTCCAGCCACCTCAAGAGCCGGCTCGGCCTCGACGGCGTCAAGCTGGCCTTGCTGCATGAGCTGCTGCCCAAGGCGGTGCTGGCCGACGCGGCCGCGCTCGCGCAGGCCATTCAGGCCCTGCCCGTGACGCTCACCGCGCCGCGCCCGATCGAGGAGGCCATCAGCAGCGCCGGCGGCGTGCGCTTCGAGGCGCTGGACGCACACCTGATGCTGCGCGAACACCCTGGCGTGTTCTGCGCGGGCGAGATGGTCGACTGGGAAGCCCCTAACGGCGGCTACCTGCTCACCGCCTGCTTGGCCACCGGTCGTGCGGCAGGGCAGGGCGTGCTCGCGCGGCGCACGGCTGAGGGCCGCGACGAGGGCTGAAGGACAATCCCGGCATGTCCGAACCGACGACCGATACCGCGCAATTGAACCCGGCGCCCGCCGCCGGCCTGGCAACCGCAGCCGCTGCGCCGCACAACCCCTGGCGCCTGAGCGTGGCGCCCATGCTCGACTGGACGGACCGGCACTGCCGCTATTTCCACCGCCTGCTCAGCCGCCACACCCGGCTCTACACCGAGATGGTGACCACCGGCGCGCTCATGCACGGCAGCCTGCGCCGTCATCTGCGCTTTCATGCCGAGGAGCATCCGGTGGCGCTGCAGCTCGGCGGCAGCGAGCCGGCCGAACTCGCCGCGGCCGCCCGGCTCGGGCAGGACTGGGGCTACGACGAAATCAACCTCAACTGTGGCTGCCCCAGCGAACGGGTGCAGCGCGGCGCCTTCGGCGCCTGCCTCATGGCCGAGCCCGCCCTCGTGGCCGAGGGCGTCAAGGCCATGGTGGACGCGGTGAGCATCCCCGTTACCGTCAAGCACCGCATCGGCATCGACCGCATCGAGAGCTACGACTTCGTGCGTGACTTCGTCGGCCAGGTCAGCGAGGCAGGCTGCCGCGTGTTCATCGTCCATGCCCGCAACGCCTGGCTGCAAGGCTTGAGCCCGAAGGAAAACCGCGAGGTGCCGCCCCTGCGCTACGAGGCGGTGTACCGACTCAAGCGCGACTTTCCCGCGCTCACCATCGTGCTCAACGGCGGCGTCACCAGCAACGAACAGATCGCCGCGCACCTCTCGCAGGTGGACGGCGTCATGGTCGGCCGCGAGGCTTACCACAACCCCTGGCTGCTCAGCACCTGGGATGAAGCCTTCTTCGGCGAGGCACCGTTCCCGCACAGCCGCGAGGGGGTGGAAGCCGCCATGGTGGCCTACATGGAGCGCGAAGCGCAGGACGACGCCTGCCCCTGGTACCCGATCGCCCGCCACATCCTGGGCCTGCGCCACGGCCTGCGCGGTGCGCGGCGCTGGCGCCAGATCTGGAGCGACCACCGCCTCAAGCCCGAGCCGCCACGCGCCGTGTTCGCCCTGGCGCGCAGCGCCTGGGAGGCGCCAGCGGCCGTTCAGACGGCGGAGTTTGAATGAATGGACCGGAACCCCAGCGCCAATCGGTGCGGTTCCGCTATCAAAAATGAAGTTGGATGGTGGCTGAAGCGGCTTCGGCTGCCGCTCACCACAGCTTCCACCAGGGCTCTTCCTTGGGCTTGAAGCCCTTGGTCAGGTACTCGCTGTTGGGGAAGTTCTTGTCCAGCACGCGTTTGGCATCGTCGCGCAGTTGCTGCATGCCCAGCGCGTCATAAGAGCGCACCAGGATGTACAGCGCTTCCTCGTTCGCCGGGGCGTCGCGGTAGTCGGCCAAGGCGCTCTGGGCGCGGTCGATGGCCGCCACATACGCGCCGCGGCTGAAGTAGTAACGCGCCACATGCACCTCGTACTGCGCCAGCGAGTTGATGATGTAGCGCATGCGCGCCGTCGCATCGGGCGTGTACTTGGACTTGGGAAAGCGCGTGACCAGCTCACGGAAGGACTCGAACGACTCCTTGGCCGCCTTCTGGTCGCGCTCGGAGAGGTCCTGCCGCGTGAGCGAGGAGAGGAAACCCAGGTTGTCGTTGAAATTCACCAGCCCCTTGAGGTAGAGCGCGTAGTCGATCGCCTCGCTCGTGGGGTGCAGCTTCATGAAGCGGTCCAGCGTGGCAATGGCCTGCGCCTTGTCGCCGTTCTTGTACTGGGCGTAGGCCTTCTCGATCTGCGCCTGCTGCGCCAGCGGCGTGCCGGCGGCGCGGCCTTCGAGCTTCTCGAAGTATGCAATGGCCTTGTCGTAGTTGGCCGAGTTGGCCTCGTCGCGTGCCTCTTCGTAGATGCGGTTCGGGCTCCACTTGGCCGTGGGGTCCGCTTCCTTGGTCGCGCAGCCCGCGAACAGCACGGCCAGAGCCAACAGCGCCGAGGCCGGGACCGCCGATAATTTGACACGAGGCATCAGGGGCAACCTTCTTGAGACAAAGCCAGACGATTATATCGACCGACCCGCGCCGCCAGGGCCCGCCGGACGCCGCGCAGGACGCCACGGCACCCGGCGCCGACGCAGCGCCAAACCTCCCCGACGACGAGCCCGGCGAGGTCGAACAGCGCCACCTCGTCGTGCCCGATGCGCTGCATGGCGAACGGCTCGACCGCGCGCTGGCGGCTCTGGTGAGCGAGTTCTCGCGCAGCTACCTGCAGCAACTGGTGCAGGCCGGGCATCTGCGGCTGGGCACCCAGGTGTGCACCAAGCCCGCACAGCGCCTGCGCGCGGGCGATGCGCTCTCGCTCACCCTGCTGCCCACGCCGCAGGCCCAGGCCTTCCGGCCCGAGCCCATGGCCCTGCCCATCGTGTACGAGGACGCGCACCTGCTGGTCATCGACAAGCCCGCGGGCCTGGTGGTGCACCCGGCCGCCGGAAACTGGAGCGGCACCTTGCTCAACGGCCTGCTCGCGCACGACGCGCAGTGCGCCGCGCTGCCGCGTGCGGGCATCGTGCACCGGCTCGACAAGGACACCAGCGGCCTCATGGTGGTGGCGCGCAGCCGGCAGGCGATGGACGCGCTGGTGCAGGCCATCGCCGCCCGCGAAGTGCGGCGCCAGTACTGGGCGCTGGCCCACTGCGCGTGGGAGGGGCCGGCGCTGCGCGAGGTCGAGGCGCCCATCGGCCGCGACCCGCGCAACCGGCTGCGCATGGCGGTGGTGGACCTCGCGCACCACAGCGGCAAGCCCGCGGCCACCGGCATCGAGCGGCTGGCCAACGCGGGGGACTACTGCCTCGTCGAATGCACGCTGCGCACCGGGCGCACGCACCAGATCCGGGTGCACATGGCGCACATCGGCCATCCGCTGGTGGCCGACACGCTCTACGGCGGCCGGCCGGCCCTGGGTCTGCAGCGTCAGGCCCTGCACGCACGGCGGCTGGCATTCGGCCACCCGGTCACGGGCGAGCCCCTGGCGTTCGAGTCTGCGCTGCCGGCGGATTTCGCGGCGGCCCTGCGCGCGCTGGGGCTTGCGTCCTGAGGGTTTTCACGGGTTCGCGCCGGCTATAATGAAGGGCTTTTCAGCAGCCATCCGTACGCCTGAGTTCTCTGAAGCCCATCCCGAATCCGCTGTCGAGCAAAACGTTTGCCGCGTGCACTTGGGCGTACCCGCAACCATCCGGAGAACCCAGTGCTTTTGTCTCTTCAGGGAAGCTTCCCGCCCGCGCTCCTCGCGCTCGCAGACGGCACGGTCTTTGTCGGTCACTCGATCGGTGCCAGCGGCACCACCGTCGGCGAAGTGGTGTTCAACACCGCGCTCACCGGCTACCAGGAAATCCTCACCGATCCGAGCTACTGCCAGCAGATCGTCACGCTCACGTATCCGCACATCGGCAACACCGGCGTCAATGACGAGGACGTCGAGTCCGGCAAGGTCCAGGCCGCAGGCCTCATCATCAAGGACCTGCCGCTGGCCGCCAGCAACTTCCGCTGCCAGCGCACCCTCAGCCAGTACTTGCGCGACGAGGGCACGGTGGCCATTGCCGGCATCGACACCCGCAAGCTCACCCGCCTGCTGCGCACCCACGGCGCGCAGAACGGCGTCATCCGTGCGCTCGAGGCCGGCCAGGCGGTGACGCCCGCGCTCATCGAAGAGGCCGTCGCCGCCGCACGCCGCGCACCGAGCATGGCCGGGCTCGACCTCGCCCGCGTGGTCAGCACGCCCACGGCCTACCGCTGGACGCAGACCGAGTGGGCGCTCGGCGCGGGTTACGGCGAGCTTCAGTCCCCGCGCTTTCGCGTCGTCGCCTACGACTTCGGCATCAAGAAGAACATCCTGCGCATGCTGGCTTCGCGCGGCTGCGAGGTCACCGTCGTGCCCGCGCAGACCGCCGCGGCCGAGGTGCAGGCCCTGCAGCCCGATGGCGTGTTCTTCTCCAACGGCCCCGGCGACCCCGAGCCCTGCCGCTACGCCATTGATGCGGCGCGCCATTTCATCGACTCGGGCCTGCCCACCTTCGGCATCTGCCTGGGCCACCAGATCATGGCGCTGGCGGCCGGTGCGCGCACCTTCAAGATGAAGTTCGGCCACCACGGCGCCAACCACCCGGTCAAGGACCTGGAGACCGGCCGCGTGTCCATCACCAGCCAGAACCACGGCTTCGCGGTCGATGCCGACTCGCTGCCGGCGAACCTGCGCACCACGCACGTGAGCCTGTTCGACGGCACCCTGCAAGGCCTGGCCTGGAACGACCGGCCCGCCTTCTGCTTCCAGGGGCATCCCGAAGCCTCGCCGGGCCCGCACGACGTGGCCTACCTGTTCGACCGCTTCACCGCGCTCATGCAAGCCCAGGAGAACGCGCATGCCTAAGCGCACCGACATTCAGAGCATCCTCATCATCGGCGCCGGCCCCATCATCATCGGCCAGGCCTGCGAGTTCGACTACTCCGGCGTGCAGGCCTGCAAGGCGCTGCGCGAGGAGGGCTACAAGGTCATCCTGATCAACAGCAACCCCGCCACGATCATGACCGACCCGGCCACGGCCGACGTCACCTACATCGAACCCATCACCTGGCAGACGGTGGCGCGCATCATCGAGCGCGAACGGCCCGATGCCATCCTGCCCACCATGGGCGGGCAGACGGCGCTCAACTGCGCGCTCGATCTCTGGCGCAACGGCGTGCTGGAGAAGTTCGGCGTCGAACTCATCGGCGCCAAGCCCGAGGCCATCGACAAGGCCGAGGATCGGCAGAAGTTCAAGGCCGCGATGACGGCCATCGGTCTGGGCTCGGCGCGTTCGGGCATTGCGCACAGCATGGAAGAAGCCTGGGCCGTGCAGAAGACGGTGGGCTTTCCCACGGTGATCCGCCCGAGCTTCACCCTCGGCGGCACCGGCGGCGGCATTGCCTACAACCCCGAGGAGTTCGAGACCATCTGCAAGCGCGGCCTCGAGGCCTCGCCGACGAACGAACTGCTGATCGAGGAGTCGCTGGTCGGCTGGAAGGAGTACGAGATGGAAGTCGTGCGCGACCGCGCCGACAACTGCATCATCGTCTGCTCCATCGAAAACCTCGACCCCATGGGCGTGCACACCGGCGACTCCATCACCGTCGCCCCCGCACAGACGCTGACCGACAAGGAATACCAGATCATGCGCAACGCCAGCCTGGCGGTGCTGCGCGAGATCGGCGTGGACACGGGCGGCTCCAACGTGCAGTTCGCCGTCAACCCCAGGGACGGTCGCATGATCGTCATCGAGATGAACCCGCGCGTCTCGCGTTCCTCGGCGCTGGCTTCCAAGGCCACGGGCTTCCCGATTGCCAAGGTGGCGGCCAAGCTGGCCGTGGGCTACACGCTCGATGAACTGCGCAACGAAATCACTGGCGGCGCCACACCGGCGAGCTTCGAGCCCAGCATCGACTACGTCGTGACCAAGATTCCGCGTTTCGCCTTCGAGAAGTTCCCCGCTGCCGACAGCCGCCTGACCACGCAGATGAAGTCTGTCGGGGAGGTCATGGCCATGGGTCGCACCTTCCAGGAGTCCTTCCAGAAGGCGCTGCGCGGGCTGGAGGTCGGCGTCGATGGCATGAACGAAAAGACGCAGGACCGCGAGATTCTCGAACGCGAACTGGGTGAACCCGGCCCGGACCGCATCTGGTACGTCGGCGACGCGTTTGCGGCGGGCTGGTCGCTCGAGGAAGTGCATCAGCTCACCAGGATCGACCCCTGGTTCCTTGCGCAGATCGAGGAGATCGTGAAGATCGAACTCGACCTCGACCGCCTGGCCGAGGCGCACGGCGAGCAGGCGCTGGCCACGCTCGACGCCGCCACGCTGCGCGTGCTCAAGCGCAAAGGCTTCTCCGACCGCCGCCTGGCCAAGCTGCTCAAGACCAGCGAGAAGGCCGTGCGCGAGGCGCGCCGCGCCCTGGGCGTGCGGCCGGTGTACAAGCGCGTGGACACCTGCGCGGCCGAGTTCGCCACCCACACCGCTTACCTCTACTCCAGCTATGAGGAGGAGTGCGAGGCCGAGCCGACGAACCGCAGGAAGATCATGGTGCTCGGCGGCGGCCCGAACCGCATCGGCCAGGGCATCGAGTTCGACTACTGCTGCGTGCACGCGGCGCTGGCCATGCGCGAGGACGGCTACGAGACCATCATGGTCAACTGCAACCCGGAGACCGTCTCCACCGACTACGACACCTCCGACCGCCTGTACTTCGAGCCGCTGACGCTCGAAGACGTGCTGGAGATCGTGGACAAGGAGAAGCCCGAGGGCGTCATCGTGCAGTACGGCGGCCAGACGCCGCTCAAACTCGCGCTGGGCCTGGAGGCCGAGGGTGTGCCCATCATCGGCACCACGCCCGACATGATCGACGCCGCCGAGGACCGCGAGCGCTTCCAGAAGCTGCTCAACGACCTGGGTCTGCGCCAACCGCCCAACGCCACCGCGCGCACGGAAGGCGAGGCGCTGGAGAAGGCCGCCGCGCTGGGCTACCCGCTGGTGGTGCGCCCGAGCTACGTGCTCGGCGGCCGCGCGATGGAGATCGTGCACGAGCAGCGGGATCTGGAGCGCTACATGCGCGAGGCGGTGAAGGTGAGCAACGATTCGCCGGTGCTGCTCGACCGCTTCCTCAACGACGCCATCGAATGCGACGTGGACGCGGTGCGCGATGCATCGGGCCGTGTGTTCATCGGCGGCGTGATGGAGCACATCGAGCAGGCCGGCGTGCACTCGGGCGACTCGGCCTGCTCGCTGCCGCCGTACTACCTGTCCAAGGCCACGGTCGACGAGCTCAAGCGCCAGACCGCGGCCATGGCCGCGGGTCTGAACGTGGTGGGCCTGATGAACGTGCAGTTCGCCATCCAGGAGGCCGAAGGCCAGGACGTGATCTACGTGCTCGAGGTCAACCCCCGCGCCTCGCGCACCGTGCCCTTCGTCTCCAAGGCCACCGGCATCCAGCTGGCCAAGGTGGCCGCGCGCTGCATGGCCGGCCAGACGCTGGATGCGCAGGGCATCGGCGCGGAGGTCACGCCGCCGTACTTCAGCGTCAAGGAGGCGGTGTTCCCGTTCGTGAAGTTCCCCGGCGTGGACACGATTCTCGGCCCCGAGATGAAGTCCACCGGTGAAGTCATGGGCGTGGGCCAGACCTTCGGCGAGGCCTTTGTAAAGAGCCAGCTCGGCGCGGGCACGCGGCTGCCGCGCCCGACCGACGCCGTGCGCAAGGTCTTCCTCACCGTGAAGAACGGCGACAAGCCGCGCGCCGTGGCTGTTGCGCGCGACCTGCACGCGCTGGGCTTCGAGCTGGTGGCCACCCGTGGCACGGCGGCCGCCATTGCCGAAGCCGGCGTGCCGGTGGCCGTGGTGAACAAGGTCACCGAGGGCCGGCCGCACATCGTGGACATGATCAAGAACGACGAGATCGCGCTGGTCATCCACACGGTGGAGGAGCGCCGCAACGCGATTGCCGACTCGCGCGCCATCCGCACCTCGGCGCTGCTCGCGCGCGTGACCACCTACACCACCATCGCCGGCGCCGAAGCCGCGGTGGAGGGCATGAAGTTCCTCGACCGGCTCGACGTGATGTCGGTGCAGGACATGCACGCGCGCCTGGCTGCCGCCGCCGCTTGAGGCGCGGGCGCTTCGCGGCATAATCGGGCGCACCAACGCCGCCGGGCGGAGTCGTCCGGCGGCGTGCTTTTTTGCTGGCTGCGCCGCCCCTCATGCGGCATGGCCCCAGAACCGACACCATCGATACCTTAAGAGACACGCATGGCCACCATTCCCATCACCAAGCGCGGGGCGGAGATGCTCAAGGAGGAACTGCACCGCCTCAAGACGGTGGAACGCCCGTCCGTCATCAACGCCATCGCCGAGGCGCGCGCGCAGGGCGACCTCAGCGAGAACGCCGACTACGACGCGGCCAAGGAGCGCCAGGGCTTCATCGAAGGCCGCATCCAGGAGATCGAGGGCAAGCTCTCGCACGCGCAGATCATCGACCCCTCCGCACTCGACGCCGGCGGCCGCGTGGTGTTCGGCGCCACCGTCGAGCTCGAGGACGAGGCCAGCGGCGAGGCGCTGCGCTATCAGATCGTCGGCGAGGATGAAGCCGACCTCAAGCTCGGCCTCATCAACATCTCCAGCCCGATCGCCCGCGCGCTCATCGGCAAGGAGGAGGGCGACACCGCCGAGGTGCAGGCGCCTGGCGGCGTCAAGCGCTATGAAATCGTGCGGGTGAGCTACCAGTGAGCGTGCCCGCCACATCCTGGGCCGAGCGGGTCGCGCTGCTCGCCGCCGCACTGTGGTGGGGCTGCGCGACGACCATCGGCTTTCTGGTGGTGCCCCTGCTGTTCATGCACCTGCCCACGCCCGCCATGGCTGGTGCGATGGCGGCCAAGCTGTTCACCGCCCAGACCTGGGTCGCGGTGGCCTGCGGGCTGCTGCTGTTGCTGGTTTTGCGGAAAAACCAGGCAGACCCCAGCGCCAACCGGTCGATGGCTGCTATCGTTTTTGTATTGCTCGGCATGCTCGTGGCGCTGCTGTCGGAGTTCGCGGTGGCGCCGCGCATCGTCGCGCGCGAGAACCTGCGCCTGTGGCACAGCGTGGGCACCGTGCTGTACGCGCTGCAATGGGGGTGTGCGCTGGGCGCGCTGCTGCGCGGGGTGCGGGGCGAGCGCAGCGCTTGAGCGCCTGAGAGCGGCGCGCGGAGCGGCCGCGCCGTGTCCGCCCGGCGCCAGCGCACCGCGCGCGGACGACTTCAGCCCTGCTGGCCTTTCTTGACCGACTTCTGCCGCGGCTTGGCGCGCTTGATCTTGCCGCCGGGCGTGAGGCGCTGGTTGCCCAGCACGCGCACGATCTTCACCTCCGGGCGCTGTCCGCCGCGCGGGTTGTTCTTGATGAGCTTGACCTCACGCGGCCCCGGCATGCGGTCCTCGTCCGCTGCCTTGGGCTTGTCGGGCAGGGGGCGCCAGAGCACCAGCAATTTTCCGATGTGCTGGATGGGCGCGGCATCGAGCTCGTCGGCCAGCGTCTGGAAGATCTGCTCGCGCTGGGCGCGGTCGTCCCCGAGCACGCGGATCTTGATCAGGCCGTGCGCGTTGAGCGCGGCGTCGGCTTCCTTGCGCACGGCGGGGGTCAGGCCATCGGCGCCGATCATGACGACGGGGTCGAGGTGATGGGCCTCGGCGCGGTGAATCTTGCGCTGGGCCGGGGTCAATTGAATCTGAGGCATGGGCCGTATTATCCGGGGCAACGATGAAAATCAAGACGCAAAGCCGCAAGGTCAACAAAGCCTGGCTCAACGACCATGTGAACGACCCCTGGGTCAAGCTCGCGCAGAAGGAGGGCTACCGCGCGCGCGCGGCCTACAAACTCAAGGAAATCGACGAGACCTTCGGCCTGGTGCGCCCGGGTCATGTCGTGGTCGACCTCGGGGCCAGCCCGGGCGCCTGGAGCCAGTACCTGCGGCGCAGACTCGGCACCCGCGTGGGTGCGGGCGGCGAAACAAGCGTCAACGGCGTCATCATCGCGCTGGACCTTCTGCCCATGGAGCCGATCGAGGGCGTGAGCTTCCTGCAGGGCGACTTTCGCGAGCCCGAGGTGCTCGAGCAGCTCGAGGCCCTGGTCGGCGAGCGCAAGCTCGACCTCGTCGTGTCGGACATGGCGCCTAACCTCTCGGGCATCGCCTCGGCTGACGCCGCGCGCGTGGCCGATCTGGTCGAGCTGGCGCTCTCGTTCGCGCACGACCACCTCAAGCCCGACGGCGCGCTGGTGGCCAAGGTGTTCCACGGCGGGGCCTACGATGGGCTGGTGCAGGCCTTTCGCCGGCAGTTTCGTGTGGTCAAGGTCATCAAACCCAAGGCCTCGCGTGACCGCTCGGCCGAGACCTTTCTGGTCGGCCTGGGTCTCAAGGCAATGCTGAATGAGTCCCCGCGATGACGCGCGCCTGGCCGCGGGATGGGGTGCGAGGCGCAAAGCGCAGCCATAGCGGGTGCTATGGCGAGCATTTGCTTTTGAAGCAAACCGCCCGCCGCCAGAATGCGCGGCGCGCGAGGGACTCGTTCAGCCTTGCCTCAAGGCTTGACACGCATCAAGCTATCGCCCCGATAGCCCCGAATTTCCTTGTTCCGCTCATGGACGGCGGCTGCATTGCGGCGATGGCGGGGGATTGAAACGCCTAAAATGGGGCGCAACTGAAGCATCTCAGTGAAAGCTTTGTGACTGGAGTCCGGTTTGAATAATCAGTGGTTTTCCAAACTTGCCATCTGGCTCGTGATTGCCATGGTGTTGTTTACTGTGTTCAAGCAGTTCGACGCCCGCACCACGGCCGGCGCTGGCTACATGGGCTACTCGGACTTCCTCGAGGAGGTGCGCTCCAACCGCATCAAATCGGCCACCATCCAGGAAAGCCCCACCGGCACCGAAATCATCGCCACCACCACCGACGACCGCCGCGTGCGCACCACCGCCACCTACCTCGACCGCGGCCTGGTCGGCGACCTCATCAACAACGGCGTGAAGTTCGACGTCAAGCCGCGCGAAGAAGGTTCGCTGCTCATGACGCTGCTGGTGAGCTGGGGCCCGATGCTGCTGCTCATCGGCGTGTGGATCTATTTCATGCGACAGATGCAGGGCGGCGGCAAGGGCGGCGCCTTCAGCTTCGGCAAGAGCAAGGCGCGCATGCTCGACGAGAACAACAACACCATCACCTTCGCCGACGTGGCCGGCTGCGACGAGGCCAAGGAAGAGGTGAAGGAGGTCGTGGACTTCCTCAAGGACCCGCAGAAATTCCAGAAACTCGGCGGTCGCATTCCGCGCGGCCTGCTGCTGGTCGGCCCGCCCGGCACCGGCAAGACGCTGCTGGCCAAGGGCATTGCCGGCGAAGCCAAGGTGCCGTTCTTCAGCATCTCGGGCTCGGACTTCGTGGAAATGTTCGTCGGCGTGGGCGCGGCCCGCGTGCGCGACATGTTCGAGAACGCCAAGAAGAACGCACCCTGCATCATCTTCATCGACGAAATCGACGCCGTGGGCCGCCAGCGGGGCGCCGGCCTCGGCGGCGGCAACGACGAGCGCGAGCAGACGCTCAACCAGATGCTCGTCGAGATGGACGGCTTCGAAACCAACCTCGGCGTGATCGTCGTGGCCGCCACCAACCGGCCCGACATCCTCGACGCCGCGCTGCTGCGCCCGGGCCGTTTCGACCGGCAGGTGTATGTGACGCTGCCCGACATCCGCGGCCGCGAGCAGATCCTCAACGTGCACATGCGCAAGATCCCGATCGGGCAGGACGTCAAGGCTGAGGTCATCGCCCGCGGCACGCCTGGCATGAGCGGTGCCGACCTGGCCAACCTCTGCAACGAGGCCGCGCTGATGGCCGCGCGCCGCAACGCCCGCGTGGTCGAGATGCAGGACTTCGAGAAGGCCAAGGACAAGATCCTCATGGGCCCCGAGCGCAAGAGCATGGTCATGCCCGAGGAAGAGCGCCGCAACACCGCCTACCACGAGTCGGGCCACGCGCTGATCGGCAAACTGCTGCCCAAGTGCGACCCGGTGCACAAGGTCACCATCATCCCGCGCGGCCGCGCGCTGGGCGTGACCATGAGCCTGCCCGCGCAGGACCGCTACAGCTACGACAAGGAGTACATGCTCAACCAGATCAGCATGCTCTTTGGCGGCCGCATCGCGGAAGAGGTGTTCATGAACCAGATGACCACCGGCGCCAGCAACGACTTCGAGCGCGCCACCCAGATCGCGCGCGACATGGTCATGCGCTATGGCATGACGGACGCCCTGGGCCCCATGGTCTATGCCGAGAACGAAGGCGAGGTCTTCCTCGGCCGCTCGGTCACCAAGACGACCAACATGAGCGAGTCCACCATGCAGAAGGTGGACAACGAAGTGCGCAAGATCATCGACCAGCAGTACGCCCTGGCGCGCCGGCTGATCGAAGAGAACGCCGACAAGATGCATGCCATGGCCAAGGCCTTGCTCGAGTGGGAAACCATCGACAGCGACCAGATCGACGACATCATGGCCGGCCGCGAGCCGCGGCCACCCAAGGACTGGACGCCGCGCACCCCGCCCGCCTCCGGCGGCGGTTCGCCCACCGTCAAGCCCGAGCCGGCGCCGGCGGCCTGACGGAGGCCTGCCCGGAACCGAACAAGCCACCTTCGCGGTGGCTTTTCTCATGGCCGCGTCGCACTCAACGGAGTTCGGCGGCATTCAGGCTCGACCGTGGCGGCCCGGCGCGTGTGCCGGTGCGGCGGTGGAGCGCTGGGCCTCGGAGCTGAAACGGTGTTCAGCCGCCGGCCTTCGGCTACGCCAGCCAAGGCTGCAGCAGTTCGAGCACGCGGGTCGCGCTCAGCGTCTCCGTTTGGCCATCGAGGTTCACGATGGCGGGTGCGCCGGGGGCGCTGCGCACGCCGGTGAGTGCCGGGGCAGTGGCGGGGTACAGGGCAACGCCCGGTCGCCCATAGGCCGCGGCCAGGTGCATCAGGCCGGTGTCCATGCCGACGACCGCCGGCGCCTTGGCGATCAGACCGGCAAGCGCATCCAGCCCGAGCCGGGGCAGGACGATGCTCCCCGGGCTCGCAGCGGCGATCGCCTGGGCGCGCTCGCGCTCGCGCTCGTTGCCCCAGGGCAGCACGAGGCCGCTGCCGCGTTCGGCCAGCCGGTGCGCCAGTTCGATCCATTGCGCCTGCGGCCACTCCTTGTCCACCCGGCTGGTGCCGTGCAGGGCGAGCACGTGGCGCGTCGGCACGAAGGGCTCAGCTGCGGCCGTGGGCGGGTACGACAGGCCATAGTCCAAGGCCAGGCCCTCCAGCGCATAAGCCAGCGCCCCGGCCAGCAGTTGCCGGTTGCGCTCGATGGCGTGCTGGGCGCGCGGCACGGCGAGCCGGTGGGTGTAGAACAGCGAGGCCAGCGGCTCGCGGGCGCTGGCGCGGTCGTAGCCCCATCGTGGGCCGCGGGCCAGTCGGGCAATCCAGGCGCTCTTGAGCAGGCCCTGGGTGTCCACCACGGCGTCGTAACGCCGCTGGGCGAGTGCGGCTTTGAATGCACCCACCTCACGCCACACGGCGCGGTCCAGCGGCCGCTTGCGCCAGCGGCGAATGGCCACCGGCAGCACGCGGTCGACGGCGGGGTGCCAGCCGGGAATGGCCGCGAAGGATTCTTCGACCACCCAGTCGGCGCTCAGCGCGGGCAGGCGCCGCTGCGCGTCGGTGAGCGCGGGCAGCATGTGCACCACGTCGCCGAGCGAGGAGGTCTTGACGATCAGGATGCGCATCGTGACTCCGCGAGCAGTTGGTCCGCGGCGCGCAGCACCGCGTCCACCTCGAGTTCGTCGAGGCAGCGGCTGGGGCTGTCGCGGTGGCGCTCGCAGCCCTCGAGCCGGCACGGCACGCAGTCGCCCGGGCCTTGCAGCACGATCACTGAACCCGCGCGCTGGCTGCGCCCGCGCAGCTGATAGGGGCTGGGCGCGCGAGCACCGGCGGCCGGCCACGGCCCCCACTTGATGGGGTTGCTCGGGCCGAACAGGGCCACCGTCGGCGTGCCGCAGGCCGCAGCCAGGTGGGTGGTGACGGTGTCGGGCCCGACGTACAGGCGGGCGTGGCGCAGCAGATCGGCCAGTCTGCCGAAGCCCAGCTGGCCCGAGAGATCGCGGCAGCCCTCGCCACACGCCATTGCGATGCGCGCGCACGCCGCGCGCTCCTCGGCATCGGGCCCGCCGCTGAGCACGACGTACAGGCCGCGTTGCCGCAGTGCGCGCGCCAGCGCCACCCAGTGCGCCTCGGGCCAGCGCTTGTAGCGGTACATGGGGTAGGGGTGCAGCACGGCATACGCGCCGTCCACCAGCGGTGCCGAACCTTCGTCGGCACGGGCGCGTGGGGGGATGACGCTGGCGCCCGAGGTGTTGAGGCCGAGCGCCCCGGCCAGCGCCAGGTTCTGCACCACGGTGTGGGTGTGCACGTCGTCGAGCAGCACCCAGCGGGCGCAGCTGCGCCGCTTCCAGGCGCTCTCGCGGCCAAGGCTTGCGACCAGACCCACCCGCTGCCGCGCGGCCGCCCAGGCCAGCAGGTGCGAGGTGTCCCCGGCCTGGGTGGTGATGGCCAGGTCGTACTGGCGCCACAGGCGCACCAGCAGCGCGAGCCGCTCGCGCAAGGACGCACGCGGCGCGGTCGTGATGACGCCATCGAGGTCCAGGTTGCCCTCCAGGACGCCCTGCGTGCCCTGGTGCGCCAGCACGTCGATGTGCGCCTGCGGCCAGGCGCGCCGCAGGGTCTGCAGCAGTGGCGTGGTCAGCAGCACGTCACCCAGGCGCTGCAGGGCGATCAGCAGCACCCGGCGAGGCGGCGACGCGGGGGAGGAGGGCATGGGGTGCTCAGGCCACCGCGCCGAGGTGTTGCGAGACGCCCAGCTCCGCGCGGATCGGCCGCTGGCCGGCGAGCGTGGCATCGAGCATCGCGCGGTTGTCGCCCTCGCGCGCGCGAGGGGCGGGGGCATGCCACAGGTGCAGCACAGGCACGGCGAATCGACCGCCTTTGCGCAGCACGCCGTGGCGCAGCAGGCGCACGGCGAGATCGGCATCCTCGTGGCCCCAGCCCATGAAGGCTTCGTCAAAGCCGTTGACGGCGAGGAAGTCGCTGCGCCAGACGCCGAGGTTGCAGGTCTTCACCCCTTCCCAGCGCGTGGAGCCACGGTCGCGCCAGCCCATGTCGGGCAGGCGCAGCAGTGGCAGAAGGCGGTTGACCCGACCGCTCAGGCGCGCTGAAAACCAGGAACCCCAGCGCGAAACCTCGCTCAATCGCTCCTGATTTTGAAGCCAAGCCTGCGTGGCCGCGGGCGACAGCAGGATGCGCTGGCCGGCCACGAAGCGCCGGGCTTGCGCCAGGCGCTGGTGGCCGACGATGAAGTCGGGCAGGGGCACGCTGTCACCGTCGAGAAAGATCAGATAGTCGCCGCTCGCGCGGGCCGCGGCGCGGTTGCGCCCGCGCGCCGCACGAAAGCCCTGGTGCTCCTGCCAGACGTGGAGCAACGGAAACGGCAGACGCTCGCGCCACTGGGCAATCAGCGCGGCGGTGCGCGCATCGGATCCGTCATCGGCCACCAGCACCTCGTGCGGCCGGGTGTGCTGCCGCTGCAGGCCGCGCAGCACCTCACCCAGGGCTTCGGGCCAGTCGTAGGTGGTGACGATGACGCTAACGCTAGGGGAACTCATGGCTGCCTCTGGGGGGAACGCGGCTCGCGGCCCAGCAACCACAGCCGCAGGTAGCGGTAATAACTGCCCTGCGCATTGGTGACGGCCAGCACGAAGCCCTCCGGTCCGTCGAGAAAGCCGGCCTTGAACACATAGCAGCGCAGAAAGGTCCACAGCCCGTGCGCAAAGGCCGAGGCCACGCTGGCCCGGCCGCCTTGCTGGTGCTTGCGCAGCGCGCCCGCTCGGGCGTAGCGGTCCATTTTGGTGAGCGCGTCGTCGAGGGTGGGCATGGTGTCGTGCAGCAAGGGTTCGCGCAGGCTGATGGCGCGGCCGTCGAACACCAGCCGCTCGTGCACCAGGTCGTCCGAGAAGCGCGCCCGCCCGCGGCGGAACAGCCGGGGCACCTCGTCGGGCCACCAGCCGCCGTGGCGCATCGGGCGGCCCAGAAAATACGACAGCCGCGGCAGCGCGTACACGTCGGCCCGCGGCTCGGCCAGGGTGGCACGAATCTCCTGCGCCAGCGCGGGGGTGACGCGCTCGTCCGCGTCGAGCGACAGCACCCAGTCGCCGGTGGCGAGGTCGAGCGCGCGGTTCTTCTGCACGCCGAACCCGGGCCAGTCGGCCGTGACCAGCACTTTGTCGGTGAAAGCGCGGGCGATGTCGGGCGTGCCGTCGGTGCTGCCGGAGTCGACCACCACGATCTCGTCGGCCCAGGCGACGGCTTCGAGCACGGCGCGCAGGCGCGCGGCTTCGTTGTGCGTGATCAGGATGACGGACAGGCGCATGTCAGGCTCTGGGGTGGATTCGGCCGAGCGTCCACAGCGCGGCGCCCAGCAAGACGAAGAAGTGACCGTCCTGATTGTCGAACAGCGAGGAATTGAAGAGGGCGGCGAGCGCGAGCGCCACCGTCAGCCCCTGCGCCAGATGGTTCGCCGGCTCACGCAAACGCCGGCTGTCGCGCCACTGAACCCACAGCAGCCACAGCCACAGCGCCAGCCCGACCAAGCCCGCCTGTGTCCAGATGAGCAGGTATTCGCTGTGTGGGTTGTGCGAGACGCGGTCACCCAGCAAGCCGCGCGCGCGGGCCACTGCCGCATATTCGGTCTGGTAGCTGGGCATGCCGCCGCCCAGCACGGGATGGCGGGCGCCGATCTCCAGGGTGGTGCGCCAGAATTCCAGCCGGAAGGCGAGCGACGTATTCACCTGCCCGGCTCGCTGCTGCTCGAGGTCCGCCACGCCTTCGAGCAAGCGTGCGCGAAACGTGGGCGATGCGGCGAACAGCGCGCTCGAGAGCACCGAGACGGCCACGACCGCACCGATGGCGCCTCGCCAGCGCCAACGCTGCAGCATGTGCATCGCCAGCATGGCCAGAAAAATGGCCTGCCCGGTGCGGCCCGTGTTGATGAAGAACAGGTTGACGATTGCCAGCGTGGCGTAGCCGACCCAGAGCCAGGCCAGGCGGCCGCCGCGCACCGACAGCCACAGGCACAGCCAGATCGCAAAGGCCAGCATTGTCGAATAGGCGATATGCGAGGTGTAAGCCGACGGGTTGCGCAGCCGATTGAGCGGCAACCATCCCAGCCCCTGGGCCGTGGAGACGAGCAGCAGCAGGGCAAAACCCGCCAGAAAGGCATAGACCATGCGCCAGCCCCAGCGGGCTTCATCGAGAATGGAAAGCATCAGCACCAGCAGCAGCAGCTTGCGGTATGGCCACCAGCCCATCAGTGCCTCGGGCCAAGGCAGAGGTGACCACAGCGTGGCTAGCATGAACCATGCAAGCAACGCCAGGCACGCCCGCGCCAGCGGCAAGTCCCTCACCTCGCGCCAGCGCTGCGCGTAGTGACCCGCGCCCAGCCAGAACGCCACGAAGAGCAAGGTCGAGAGGCTCAGCCACGCCGTGGGCAGCGAGACTGCGAAGGCGCAGGCCACGGCCGCCCATTGCGCCCCGCGGCGACTGAACTGCCGGATGCGGTCGGTGGTGGTGACAGGGGTGGCGGCCTGCATGGGCTCAGGCGAGGGCGGCGGACAAGGCCGGTAAGGCCGGCGCGAGGGCCGCGAGCACCTGCGCCGGGCTGATGTCGCGCAGGCAGCGGTGGTGGCCGAGTGGGCAGGTGCGCTGGAAGCACGGCGCGCAGTCCAGGCCGAGCCGCAGCACCTGCGCCGCTGGCGACAGGGGCGGCGTGTGCTCGGGGGATGTAGAGCCGAACAGCGCGACCAGGGGCACGTCCAGCGCCGCAGCCACATGCATCAGGCCCGAATCGTTGCTGATGCAGCCCGAGGCCGCGGCGAGCAGGTCCACCGCATCCTCGAGCCGGGTGCGGCCGCACAGATCGATGGCGCCTGGCGCCTGCTCGGCGACCAGGCGGCCGGCTTCGGCGTCTTTCGGCGAACCCAGCACCCAAACCGCGAGCCCTTGCGCCAGCAGGCTTCGCGCGGCGGCGGCGTAGTGCGCCAGCGGCCATTGCTTGGACGGGCCGAACTCCGCGCCGGGCAGCAGGGCAACAGCCGGTCGCCGGGCATCGAGGCCGAGGTCGGCCCGCAGCGCCGCCTGCCGCGCGCGGTCCACACGCAGCCGGGGGCGCGGCAAATCCACAGGCAGATCAGTCGCCGCCGGCGCGCGCACGTCCAGCGCCAGCGCGGCGTAGCGCTGCACCATCAGCGGCAACTCGGCGGGGCGCAGCTGGCGCATGTCGTTGATCAGCCCGTAGCGCTGCTCGCCTCGGTAGCCGGTGCGCCGCGCAATGCCGGCCAGCCACGGCACCAGGGCCGATTTGAGCGAGCCCGGCAGCACGATGGCCTGGTCGTAGCGGCCGCGCAGGCTTCGTGCGAGCTGCCAGCGCGTGCGCAGGCCCAGCCGGCCGTGACCGACCGGCATTTCGATGCCGTGGTTCACCTCGGGCATGCGCGCGAGCAGGGGCAGCGACCAGCCCGGTGCCAGCACGTCGATGCGCGCCTGCGGCTGGCGCACACGCAGCAGTTGGAACAGCACGCTGGCCATCACCATGTCGCCGACCCAGGACGGGCCGACGACGAGAATGTTTGCGGGCGCCTTCATGCGATCAGACGGGCCCACCCGCCGCAGACCGCGGCGCGCCGGCACGCTGGCGCCGGCCGCTCACGCCTGCTGGCTCAACCATCGGAGGTAGCGGGGCACGCCCTCTTCGACGGACATGAAGCGGCCCTCGTAGCCCACCGAGCGCAGCGCGCTCATGTCGGCCTCGGTGAAGCTCTGGTAAGCGCCGCGCAGGTGGTCGGGGAAGGGGATGTAGTCGATGCGGCCGCGGCCGTGGAAGTCGATGACGGCCTGTGCGACGGCGTTGAAGCTCTGCGCGCGGCCGGTGCCGAGGTTGAAGATGCCGCTGATGCGCGGATGGTCGAACAGCCAGAGCTTGGCGGCCACCAGGTCGTCCACATGGATGAAGTCACGGCGCTGCTCGCCCGCGGCATAGCCGTCGCTGGCGCCGAACAGCCGCACCGCGCCGTCGCGCAGCAGCTGATGATGGAAGTGGAAGGCGACGCTGGCCATCGAGCCCTTGTGCTGCTCGCGCGGGCCATAGACGTTGAAGTAGCGCAGGCCGACCACCTGCGAGGCCGCGGGAGCAGGCAGTGCGCGCACGTACTGGTCGAACTGCCACTTGGAGAACGCATACATGTTGAGCGGCCGCTCGTGCGCGCGCTGCTCCGAGAAGCCCGGGCCCATGCCGTAGACCGAGGCCGAGGAGGCATAGAGGAAGGGCACGCCGCGGTGCAGGCACCAGTGCAGCAGCGACTTGGAATAGTCGTAGTTCACCTGCATCATGAACTTGCCGTTCCACTCGGTGGTGGTGGAGCAGGCACCCTCGTGGAACACCGCCTGCACGGCGCCGAAGTCGCGCCCGGCCTCGATGCGCTCGATGAAGGCGTCCTTGTCGAGGTAGTCGCGGAAGTCCGCGCCGACGAGGTTGACGCACTTGTGGCCGTCGCTGAGGTCGTCGACGACGAGGATGTCGCTCAGGCCGCGCGCATTGAGCGCGTGCACGATGTTGCTGCCGATGAAGCCGGCGCCGCCGGTGACGATGATCATGATGGGCTGCGTTCCTGGATGCGGGCGATGACGCGGCTGCTGGAGTGGCCGTCGACGAAATCGAGGATGCGCACCTCGCCACCGGCGCGGCGCACGCAGTCGCCGCCGGCGACGTCCTCGGGCCGGTAGTCGCCGCCCTTGACCAGCACGTCGGGCAGCAGCTCGCAGATGAGCCGCTCGGGGGTGTCCTCGGAGAAGGGTACCACCCAGTCCACCGCGCCGAGCGCGGCCAGCAGCGTCATGCGGCTGTGCAGGTCGTTGATGGGGCGCGACGGGCCTTTGAGGCGCGCCACCGAGGCGTCGTCGTTGACGGCGACGATGAGCCGGTCGCCCAGCGCGCGCGCCTGCTGCAGGTAATGCACATGGCCGGGGTGCAGCAGGTCGAAGCAGCCGTTGGTCATGACGATGCGCTCGCCGGCGGCGCGGCAGGCGCGCAGGTACTGCTGCAGCGACGGGGCATCGACCACGCCGGTGGGCACCTCGGCGTGTTCGTGCATGGCACGCTGCAGTTCGTCGAGGCTGACGGTGGCGGTGCCGAGCTTGCCCACCACGATGCCGGCGGCCAGGTTGGCCAGCGCCGTGGTCTCGGCCAGGCGCAGGCCTTGCGCCAGGCCCGCGGCCAGCACGGCGACCACCGTGTCGCCGGCGCCGGTGACGTCGTAGACCTCGCGCGCCCGGGCGGGCAGCGCCAGCGGGGGGCGGCCGCGTTCGAGCAGCAGCATGCCGCGCTCGCTGCGGGTGATCAGCAGGGCCTGCAGCTCGAGCGCGTCGCGCAGGGCCTCGCCGCGCTCGATGAGGCTGACCTCGTCGGGGCAAGGGCCGGCCACGGCTTCGAACTCGTGCAGATTGGGCGTGAGCACGGTGGCGCCGCGGTAGCGGGTGAAGTCGGTGCCCTTGGGGTCGACGATGACGGGAACGCCGGCCTCGCGGGCCAGGGCGATCAGCTCGGCGGCGCCGGCGAGGGTGCCCTTGGCATAGTCCGACAGCACCAGGGCCGCGTGGCCGGGGAGCTGGGCGCGCACCTGTTCGAGCAGCGCGGCGCGGGTGGAGGGGGCGAACACGTCCTCGAAATCGAGGCGGATGAGCTGCTGGTGCCGGCTGAGGATGCGCAGCTTGGAGATGGTGCGCCCGGCGTCCAGGCCCACCAGCCGGTCGGCCACGCCGCCGGCGGCCAGGCGCTCGCGCAGCAGGCCGGCGGCCTCATCCTGACCGACCAGCCCGACCAGGGCCACCTCAGCACCGAGCGCGGCGACGTTCACGGCCACATTGCCGGCACCACCGACGCGGCATTCGTCCTGCTGCACATGCACCACCGGCACCGGCGCTTCGGGCGAGATGCGCGAGGTGGCGCCGTGCCAGTAGCGGTCGAGCATGACGTCGCCCACCACGAGCACACGGGCGCGCGAGAAGTCCAGGGGACGGAGGGTGGTGGAGGCGAGGGCGGTCACGGGGCAGGGCGGCGGCGCGGGGCCATTCGCTGGCTTTAAACTCGGCCGATTCTAGCCCTGCACCCTGGGTGCGCCCTGCGATGTCTGCCATGCAATCCGCCGCCGATCAGATCTCCCGCCACGAACAGGCCGTGGCCTCTTTGCGGCCGCTGCTCGGCGCCATCGAGGCCTCGGCCCAGCGCATCGTCGGCTGCCTGCGCGCCGGTGGCAAGTTGCTGCTGTGCGGCAACGGCGGCAGCGCCGCCGACGCCCAGCACATCGCCGCCGAACTGGTGGGCCGCTATGTGGCCGCGCGCGGTGGCCTGCCGGCGGTGGCGCTGACGACCGACACCTCGGCGCTGACCGCGATTGCCAACGACTTCGGCTACACGCAGGTGTTCGCACGCCAGGTGCAGGCGCTTGCGCGCGCGGGCGACGTGCTGGTGGCCATTTCCACCTCGGGCAACAGCGCCAACGTGATCGAAGCGGTGCAGATGGCGCGCAGCCTCGGCGTGCACACCATCGGCCTGCTGGGCGGCAGCGGCGGCAAGCTGCTGGCCTGCACCGACGAGGCGCTGGTGGTGCCCACCGCCGAGACGGCGCGGGTGCAGGAGTGCCACATCCTGATCGGCCACATCTGGTGCCAGGCGGTGGACGACGCCTTTGCGGAGCGCAGCGCGTGAACCCGGCGCAGCAGCCCCCGCTGGCGATCCTGGACCGCGACGGCGTCATCAACGCGGATTCGGACGCCTTCATCAAATCTGTCGACGAATGGCAGCCGTTGCCGGGCAGCATCGAGGCCATTGCGCGGCTCAAGCACGCGGGCTGGCAGGTGGCGGTGGCCACCAACCAGTCCGGCATCGGCCGCGGGCTGTTCGACGAGGCCACGCTGCACGCCATGCACGCCAAGCTGGCGGCGTTGCTGGCGGAGCAGGGCGCGGCGCTGGACCTCATCGTCTGGTGCCCGCACGCGCCCGGGCAGGTGTGCGAATGCCGCAAGCCCTTGCCGGGCCTGTTTCATCAGGTGGCGCAGCGCCTGGGGCGCTCGCTCGACGGGGCGGTGGCCATCGGCGACAGCCTGCGCGACCTGCAGGCCGCGGTGGCCGCTGGCGTGCGGCCGGTGCTGGTGCGCAGCGGCAAGGGCGAACGCACGCTGGCCAAGGGCGGCGTGCCCGAGGGCACGGCGGTCTACGCCGATCTGGCCCAGGCCGTGCAGGCGCTGCTGGGCGAGCGCTCTGTGGCGCTGGCCTGAGCGAAGGACCCCACCCATGCACTGGCAGACCAGCCGCTTTCGCATCGACCTGTCGCGCCCGAGGGTGATGGGCATCGTCAACGCCACGCCGGATTCGTTCTCCGACGGCGGGGCGTGCTTTGCGCCCGCGGCGGCGCTGCGGCATTGCGAGGACTTGCTGCACGAGGGCGCCGATCTGCTCGACATCGGCGGCGAATCGTCGCGCCCGGGCGCAGCGCCCGTGCCGCTGGAGGAGGAGCTCGCGCGCGTCGAGCCGGTGCTGCGCGAGGCGGTGAAGCTCGGCGTGCCGGTGTCGGTGGACACCTTCAAGCCCGAGGTGATGCAGCGCGCGCTGGACCTGGGGGTGGACATCATCAACGACATCCGCGCGCTGCAGGAGCCCGGCGCGGTGCTGGTCGTGGCGCGGCACGGCGCCTGCGGCGTGTGCCTGATGCACATGCACCGCGACCCGCAGACCATGCAGCTGCAGCCGATGGACGGCGACGTGCTGCCGCAGGTGCATGGTTTCCTCGCGCAGGCGGCCGCGCGGCTGCGCGTGCTCGGGGTGGATGCGCAGCGCATCGTGCTCGACCCAGGCATCGGCTTTGGCAAGACAGTGGCGCAGAACTTCAGCCTGCTCGCGCGCCAGGCCGAACTGGCCGAGCTGGGCTACCCGCTGCTGGTGGGCTGGTCGCGCAAGTCCTCACTGGCCGCGGCGGTGACGCCGGCTGGCGGCGAGGCGCCCGCGCCGCACGAGCGCCTGGGCGCCAGCGTGGCGGCGGCGCTGCTGGCGGTCGAGCGCGGCGCGCGCATCGTGCGCGTGCATGACGTGCGCGACACGGTGCAGGCGCTGCGCGTGCGCGAGGCCATGCGGTCCCAATCCACGGACATCAAAAACGATAGCAATCACTGACCATTTGGCGCTGGGGTATGCGTAAATATTTCGGAACGGACGGCATTCGGGGCACCGTGGGGCAGCCGCCGATCACGCCAGACTTCGTGCTGCGGCTGGCGCATGCGGTGGGCACGGTGCTGCGGCGCAGCGAGGCGCGGCCGACGGTGCTCATCGGCAAGGACACGCGCATTTCGGGCTACATGCTCGAGAGCGCGCTGGAGTCGGGCTTCAACTCCGCGGGCGTGGACGTGGTGCTGCTCGGCCCGGTGCCGACGCCGGCGGTGGCCTACCTGACCCGTGCGCTGCGCGCCAGCCTCGGGGTGGTGATCAGCGCCAGCCACAACCCCTTCGAGGACAACGGCATCAAGTTCTTCGACGCCCGGGGCGCCAAGCTGCCCGATGCCTGGGAGGCGGCGGTGGAGGCCGCACTGCTCGAACCCCCTGCGTGGGTGGATTCGGCGCGGCTGGGCAAGGCGCGCCGGCTCGACGACGCGGCCGGCCGCTACATCGAGTTCTGCAAGAGCACCTTCGCCAACGACCTGACGCTGCACGGCCTGAAGATCGTCGTCGATGCGGCCCACGGCGCGGCGTACCAGATTGCGCCCAAGGTGTTCCACGAACTGGGCGCCGAGGTGGTGGCCATCGGCTGCGCGCCCGACGGCCTCAACATCAACCGGGGCGTGGGCGCCACGCATCCGCAGGCGCTGGTGAAGGCCGTGCGCGAGCACCGGGCCGACTACGGCATCGCCCTCGATGGGGACGCCGACCGGCTGCAGCTCGTCGACGCCGACGGCCGGCTCTACGACGGCGACGAACTGCTCTACCTGATGGTGGCCGACCGCATCGCCCGCGACGAGGACGTGCCCGGCTGCGTCGGCACCCTCATGACCAACATGGCGGTGGAGCTTGCGCTGCGCGAGCGCGGCGTGGCCTTCGTGCGCGCCAAGGTGGGTGACCGCTATGTGCTCGAGGAGCTTCACGCGCGCGGCTGGGTGCTCGGCGGCGAGGGCTCGGGCCATCTGCTGGTGCTCGACCGCCACACCACCGGCGACGGCATCGTCTCCGCGCTGCAGGTGCTGCAGGCCTGCGTGGCCAGCGGCCGCAGCCTGGCCGAACTGCTCGAGGGCGTGCAGCGCTTTCCGCAGGTGCTGCTCAACGTGCGCCTGCAGCCGGGCGAGGACTGGCGGGCCAACGCGCGCCTGGGGGAGGCAACCCGCGCCGTCGAGGCCGAGTTGGGCGACAGCGGCCGCGTGCTCATCCGCGCCAGCGGCACCGAGCCGGTGCTGCGCATCATGGTCGAGGCGCGCGACGCCGGTGTGGCCCAGGCGGCTGCCGAACGCCTGGCCGCGGCCGCGCGCGCGGTGTGATCCGCGCTGAGCCTCCGCGCCGAACGATCCGCATTGACCCGCCGCCATGACGCCCCAGGCACTGACCGACACCCCGCTGTGGCATGAGGCGGTGGACTGGGGCGTGGTGCTGGTGTTCGCCACCGTCTACCTGGGCATGTTCCTGGGCGGCCTGCCGCGGCTCAAGCTCGACCGCGCGGGCGTGGCGCTGCTGGGGGCGATCGCGGTCATCGGTCTGGGGGCCGTCAGCACCGAGGAAGCGGCGCGCGCCGTCGATCTGCCCACCATCGTGCTGCTGTTTTCCTTCATGGTGGTGTCGGCGCAGATGCACATGGGTGGCTTCTATGCCGCCGTGGCGCAGCGGGTCGCGGCGCTGGCGCTGGAGCCGCCGGCGCTGCTGGCGGTGATGATCGGCGTGGCGGCCGCGCTCTCGGCGGTGTTTTCCAACGACATCGTCTGCCTGGCCATGACGCCCTTCGTCGCCCGGCTGTGCGTGCAGCGCGGGCTCGCGCCGGTGCCCTTCCTGGTGGGGCTGGCCTGCGCGGCCAACATCGGCTCGGCCGCCACGCTGATCGGCAACCCGCAGAACATGCTGATCGGCTCGATGATGAAGCTGCCGTTCGGCGCCTACAGCCGCGCCGCGCTGCTGCCCGTGCTGCTGAGCCTGCTGGCCCTGTGGCTGTGGCTGCGTCTGGCGCCGGCGCGCTGGCTGGGGGGCGGCCAGGGCTTGCGCAGCAGGCCTTCGGCGCCCGAAGCCCACGCGGCGGCGACGGCCCCGACGCCCGCCGTCGACCGCTGGCAAACCCTCAAGGGCGGTGCCGTGGCGCTGGTGCTGATGGCGGTGTTTCTGCTCACCGACTGGCCGCGCGAGGTGGCGGCTCTGATGGGCGCCGGCGTGCTGCTGCTCAGCCGTCGGTTCCACTCCTCGCAGGTCATGGGCGCGGTGGACTGGGAACTGCTGGTGCTGTTCATCGGGCTGTTCGTGGTCAACCATGCGTTCGCCGGCACCGGCCTGCCGGCGCTCGCCGTGGCCTGGCTGGGCAGCCACGGGGTGCATCTGAACGAAACCGGCCCCTTGTTCGCGGCGGGCGTGGTGCTCTCCAACCTCGTCTCCAACGTGCCGGCGGTCATGCTGCTGCTGCCGCACCTCAGCGGGGCCGAGGCCGCCACCACGCTGGCCCTGGTGAGCACCTTTGCGGGCAATCTGCTGCTCGTGGGCTCGATCGCCAACCTCATCGTGGCCGACCTCGCGCGCGACGCCGGCGTGCACATCGACTGGCATGCGCATCTGCGCATCGGCGTGCCGGTGACGCTGATCTCGCTGGCCATCGTCGCCTTCGCGCCCCGGCTCTGACGGCCCGCGCAGGCCGGGCCCCGGACGCTCAGGCGCGCCGCCGTTCGCGGCCGATCAGGAACAACAGCACCGTGGCGCCCAGGCCCAGCGCCATCGACAGCGCCAGGGCCTGCACCCCCCAGCGGTCCAGCGCCATGCCGAAGCCCAGCGGTGCCAGCGCCTGCGCAAACCGCGAGGGCGCCAGAATCCAGCCCTGCCGCTCCCCGTAGCCGGCCGGGCCGAACAAGGCCAGCGGCAAGGTGCCCTTGGCGATCGTGAGGATGCCGTTGCCCGCGCCGTGCAGCAGCGCAAACACCGGTGCGCTCAGACCCACGGCGGCCGAGCCCCCCAGAAGCAGCACGGCGGCGCCCACCGGGTGCGCCAGCGCGGCCAGGCGCGCTGAGAGCAGCGGGTGAAACCGGCGCAACAGTCCGAATTCCGCCACCCGCCCCAGCACCTGCGCCGGCCCCACCAGGGCCGCCACGCCCACGGCCAGCGCAGCCGAGCAACCCGCGGCCAGCAGCAGGCGCGGCAGGTGCGCCGCCATGGCGGTGGAGATGAACCAGGTGATGGCAAACACCACGGCGAGCGCCACCGCCGTGCCCCGACCCGCCGCCGGCGACCTGTCGCGCACAGGTGGCTCGGCCGGGGCGGGCGGTGCCGGCTTCTCCACATCGCCGCCAGGCGCGGGCAGGGGCATGGGTGCCTGGCCGTGCGAAGCGCCCTGCCAGCGGGCCGTGGTCAGGCGCGGCAGCCGGGCGTTGAGCGGCAGGCCCAGCACCAGGTGCAGCCCCATCCAGCCAAGGCAGGCGCCGCGCCAGCCCCAGTGGCTTTCCATGAACGCCGAGAGCGGCCAGCCGACGGTGCTGGCGAAGCCGGCCAGCAGCGTGATGCCGGTGATGGCGTCGCGCGCGCCGCTGCCGTAGAGGCGCACCAGCGCCGCAAAGGCCGCCTCGTACAGGCCCGCACCCATGGCCAGGCCGATGACGATCCAGGCCGCGAACAGGCTCCACGGCCCCTGGGCACCGGCCAGCGCCGCCAGCCCGACCGCGAAGGCCAGGCTGGTGAAGGGCAGAACCGCCCGCCCGCCGAAGCGGTCGATCGCGCGCCCCGCCCAGGGGCCGAGCAGCGCCGACACCGCCAGCGCCAGCGAGAACGCCGCATACACCATCGCGGTCGGGACGCCGAGGTCACGCGCCATCGGCGCGGCCAGCACCGCGGGCAGGTAGTACGAGGAAGCCCAGGCCAGGGTCTGCGCCGTTCCGAGCCCGGTGACGGTGCGCCAGCGCAGGTCATGTGTCATGCGTGTCGATTATGGGCGGGCGGGGTGCGCGCATGGGTCGGTGCGGCACGGGAAGGCGGTCTTTGGAGCGCCTTCTGCAATAAATCGGCCTAACCCCAGCGTGAAACGGTGCGTGGGTGCTATCAAAAATGATGCGCTGAACGGTCTTGGTCCGCCGTGTCAGGTTGCGTCGCGCGTTCGGTGGCACAATCGCGCCCCGTACTTCGGCCCTTCCCAGCCACAGTCGCATCCGCCAACCGGTTCAGCCGTGTCGCGGAAGGTTTCTCAACCAGCTCGGATCCCCTGCAGGGGGACGAAAGGCAGCGCTCATGAGTGATACGCCCTCGGTCTATGCCGCATTCCGCGGCAACACCTACCTCTTCGGCGGCAACGCGCCGTACGTCGAGGAGATGTACGAAAACTACCTCGCCAACCCTGGCAGCGTCAGCGACAGCTGGCGCGAGTATTTCGACGCACTGCAGCACGTGCCTGCCGTCGACGGCAGCGATGCCCGCGACGTGCCGCACCTGCCCGTCATCAACGCCTTTGCCGAGCGCGCCAAGCAAGGCGGCACGCGCGTCGTGGTAGCCGCCGGGGCGGATTCGGACCTCGGCCGCAAGCGCGTGGCCGTGCAGCAGCTCATCGCCGCCTACCGCAACATCGGCCAGCGCTGGGCCAACCTCGACCCGCTCAAGCGCACCGAGCGGCCGGTGATTCCCGAGCTCGAGCCCTCGTTCTACGGCTTCACCGACGCCGACCTCGAGACCGTCTTCAACATCAGCAACACCTACTTCGGCCGCGAGGTCATGCCGCTGCGCGAGCTGCTCAATGCGCTGCGCGAAACCTACTGCGGCACCATCGGCGCGGAGTTCATGCACATCACCGACCAGACGGAAAAGCGCTGGTGGCAGCAGAAACTCGAGAGCATCCGCAGCAAGCCCAGCTTCAGCGCCGAACGCAAGAAGCACATCCTCGACCGCCTCACCGCCGCCGAGGGGCTGGAGCGCTACCTGCACACCAAATACGTGGGCCAGAAGCGCTTCTCGCTCGAAGGCGGCGAGAGCTTCATCGCGGCGATGGACGAGGTCATCCAGCAGGCCGGCGCACGCGGCGTGCAGGAGATCGTCATCGGCATGGCGCACCGCGGGCGTCTGAACGTGCTCGTCAACACCCTGGGCAAGATGCCCGCCGACCTGTTCGCCGAGTTCGACCACACCGCGCCGGAGGACCTCCCGGCTGGTGACGTCAAGTACCACCAGGGCTTCAGCTCCGACGTCAGCACCCCTGGCGGGCCGGTGCACCTGTCGCTGGCGTTCAACCCCTCGCACCTGGAAATCGTGAACCCGGTGGTCGAGGGCTCGGTGCGCGCGCGCATGGACCGTCGCGGGGACCCGCGCGGCTCGCAGGTGCTGCCGGTGCTGGTGCACGGTGACGCTGCCTTTGCCGGCCAGGGTGTGAACCAGGAGACGCTGGCGCTGGCCCACACCCGCGGCTACACCACCGGCGGCACGGTGCACCTGATCATCAACAACCAGATCGGCTTCACCACCTCCGACCCGCGCGACCTGCGCTCCACGCTCTACTGCACCGACATCGTCAAGGGCGTCGAGGCGCCGGTGCTGCACGTCAACGGCGACGACCCCGAGGCCGTCGTGCTGGCCACGCAGTTCGCCCTCGAGTACCGCATGGAATTCCGCAAGGACGTGGTGGTCGACATCGTCTGCTTCCGCAAGCTCGGCCACAACGAGCAGGACACGCCGAGCCTGACGCAGCCGCTGATGTACAAGAAGATCGCGCAGCATCCCGGCACGCGCAAGCTCTATGCCGACCGCCTGGCCGCGCAGGGCCTGGGCGAGACGCTGGGCGACGACATGGTCAAGGCCTACCGCGCCGCGCTCGACGCGGGCCGCCACACCGTCGACCCGGTGCTGACCAACTTCAAGAGCAAATACGCGGTGGACTGGTCGCCCTTCCTCGGCAAGAAGTGGACCGACGCCGGTGACACCGCCATTCCGCTGACCGAATGGAAGCGCCTGGCCGAGCGCATCACCACCCTGCCGGCCAGCATCACGCCGCATCCGCTGGTGAAGAAGGTCTACGACGACCGCGCCGCCATGGGCCGCGGCGAGCTCAACGTCGACTGGGGCATGGGCGAGCACATGGCCTTTGCCTCGCTGGTGGCCAGCGGCTACCCGGTGCGCCTGTCCGGCGAGGACAGCGGCCGCGGCACCTTCTCCCACCGCCACGCCGTCATCCACGACCAGAACCGCGAGAAGTGGGACGAGGGCACCTACGTGCCGCTGGCCAACGTCTCGGAGAACCAGGCGCCGTTCGTCGTCATCGACTCCATCCTGTCCGAGGAGGCGGTGCTCGGCTTCGAATACGGCTACGCCTCCGCCGACCCGAACACGCTGACCATCTGGGAAGCCCAGTTCGGTGACTTCGCCAACGGCGCCCAGGTGGTGATCGACCAGTTCATCGCCTCGGGCGAGGTGAAGTGGGGTCGGCTCAACGGCATCACGCTCATGCTGCCGCACGGCTACGAAGGGCAGGGGCCCGAGCACAGCTCGGCGCGGGTGGAGCGCTTCATGCAGCTCGCCGCCGACACCAACATGCAGCTCGTGCAACCCACCACCGCGAGCCAGATCTTCCACGTGCTGCGCCGCCAGATGGTGCGCAACCTGCGCAAGCCGCTGGTCATCTTCACCCCGAAGTCGCTGCTGCGCGCCAAGGACGCGGCCTCGCCGCTGTCGGAGTTCACCCGCGGCGCGTTCCAGACCGTCATCGGCGAGACCAAGCCGATCAAGGCCGAAAAGGTGCGCCGCGTCATCGCCTGCTCGGGCAAGGTCTATTACGACCTGGTGAAGAAGCGCGAGGAAAAGGGCGCCGATGACGTGGCCATCCTCCGCGTCGAGCAGCTCTACCCGTTCCCGCACCGCGCCTTCGGTGCCGAGATCAAGAAATACCCCAACGCGACGGAAATCGTCTGGTGCCAGGACGAGCCGCAGAACCAGGGCGCCTGGTTCTTCATCCAGCACAACATCCACGAGAACATGCTCGACGGGCAGAAGCTCGGCTACTCGGGCCGCGCCGCCTCGGCCTCGCCGGCCGTGGGCTACGCCCACTTGCACCAGGAGCAGCAGAAGGCGCTGGTCGAAGGCGCTTTTGCCAAGCTCAAGGGCTTCGTGCTCAGCAAGTGAGTGCCCTCCGATCCGCCCCGCGCATCAACGAACAACGAAAGCATTGACATGGCAATCATCGAAGTCAAGGTTCCGCAGCTCTCCGAATCCGTGGCCGAGGCCACGCTGCTGCAGTGGAAGAAGAAGCCCGGCGACGCCGTGGCCATGGATGAAATCCTGATCGAGGTCGAGACCGACAAGGTCGTGCTCGAAGTCCCCGCGCCGGCAGCCGGCGTGCTTGCCGAGGTCGTCGTCGGCGACGGTGGAACGGTCGTTGCCGACCAGCTCATCGCCCGCATCGACACCGAGGCCGTCGCCGGCGCGACGCCCGC
>OFTY01000406.1_pt1 | contig 31887 bp, 27 predicted proteins | sample 1775061 | NCBI WGS metagenome assembly OFTY01 (sample SAMN08195773, study PRJEB24354) | sludge metagenome | isolation source: sludge from phenol fed wastewater aerobic bioreactor B | place: India: Nagpur | collected 2016-09-16 | reverse complement strand
TTCCACCGCGGGGCGCGGCTCGCCGCAGGGGCGGCGACGACCGAAGCCTAGTCGCCTTTCCGGCGCCGATTGCCTGTCCTTCCAGCCGAAGGCGCGTGCCGTGGATATTTACCTGCCGATCGCCGAAGTCTCGGTGAACTGGCCGCTCCTGGTTCTGCTGGGGGCGCTGGTCGGATTCGTGTCCGGTCTGTTCGGCATCGGCGGCGGCTTCCTGATGGCGCCGGTTCTGGTCTTTCTGGGCATCCCGCCGACGGTGGCCGTGGCCAGCCAGGCCAGCCATGTCGTCGCCTCCTCGACCTCCGGCGTCATCCGCTATTCCGGCATGAAGGCGGTCGATTACCGCATCGGCGGCATCATGGCTGTCGGCGGGGCGCTGGGCGCCGTGCTGGGCGTCGAGCTGTTCCGCTACCTGCGCCTGCTGGGCCAGGCCGACCTGGTGGTGGCCCTGTCCTATCTGCTGTTCCTCGGCTCGATCGGCAGCATGATGCTGTACGAAAGCCTGACGCAGATCCTGCACCGCGTCCGGGGCGAGACGCCGCCGCGCAAGGAGCGCCGCCGCCCCATGTGGCTGTACGGCCTGCCGTTCAAGATGCGTTTCCCGCGCTCGGGCCTCTACATCAGCGCCATTCCGCCGCTCGGCCTGGGCGTGTTCGCAGGGATTCTGTCGGCCATCATGGGGGTGGGCGGCGGCTTCGTCCTGGTGCCGGCCATGCTCTATGTGCTGCGGATGAAGGCCAGCGTGGTCGTCGGCACCAGCCTGTTCCAGATCATCATCACGACGGCCATCACGACGGTGCTGCAAGCCGGGCGCAACCAGACGGTGGACATCGTCCTGTCGACCATCCTGCTGCTGGGCGGGGTGGTGGGGGCCCAGTACGGCGCCAAGCTGTCGGGCCGGTTCCGCGCCGAGGAAATGCGCGCGGCGCTGGGCCTGATCGTCCTGCTGGTCGGCATCCAGATGGGGCTGGAGCTGTTCGTGCGGCCTGGCGACCTGTTCCTGCTGGCGCCGGGAGTGGCGGACTGATGTTCCAGGTTCTGCCGCCCGAGCCGCCGCCCGTCGCCGCCGCGCCCGAGATCATCATCGAACGCTCGGCCGCCACGACCGAGGATGTGCGGGTCGCCGCCGCCCTGACGGACGCGCGGGTGGATGTGGACTCCGGGTTCAAGGGGGCGTCGATCGTCCTCTACGGCGCCGTGTTCAACCCGACCGACACGCCCGCCGACGTGGTGGTGGTGGTGCGCGGCCCCGACGCGCCGGTCCGCCTGGTCAAGAAGACGCGCAACATGGGGGTCTGGCTGAACAGCCGCCCGGTGCTGTTCGAAGGGGCGCCCGGCTTCTACATGACCGCCTCGACGCGGCCGCTGAGCGACATCGCCGACTTCGGCCAGTTGCGCCGTCTGGGCGTGGGGGTGGACCACCTGCGCATCGACGCGCCGGAAGAGGCCCGCACCGTCACCCGCTACGGCGTGCGCGACGTGGTCATCAGCCGCCTGGGCGAGGACTATCTGGACTGGCGCCGCGCCGTGATCCGGCTGAGGGAGGCGGCGGCCCTCTACGACACCGATCCCAAGGGGGTGGAGTTCGTCGATCGAGGCCTGTTCCGCGCCGAGGTCAAGCTGCCTGCCGTGGCCCCGACCGGCAAATACTACGCCGAGGTCTGGCTGTTCCAGGAAGGGACGCCGGTGTCGGTGTCCAATATGACCTTGACCGTCGAGAAGGTGGGGCTGGAGCGCGACATCTATGAGTTCGCCCACCGCCGGCCGTGGAGCTACGGCGTGCTGTGCGTACTGCTGGCGGCGATGACGGGCTATGCGGCGTCGCGGGTGTTCCGGAGCCGGTGACTTCTCACCCGCTCATCCCGGCGGACGCCGGGACGAGCGGAGGTTGGGGCTGCGCTCAAGCAGCGAGCGACCGCGTCGCGAGCGTAGCGCCAACAAAAAAGGGCGGCCCGCGAAGGCCGCCCTTTCCGTTTCAGTCTGTGCCTGAGCCTCAGGCCGCCTTGGTCTGCGGCGCGAAGCGGCCGTAGAAGGTCTCGTCCTTGGCGGCCATGTCGCGAAGAAGCTGCGGAACCTTGAAGCGGTCGCCGTATTTGGCGGCCAGTTCGTCGGCCTTGGCCACGAAGGCCTTCAGTCCGGTCTGGTCCATGAAGGTGATGGGGCCGCCGGTCCAGGGCGCGAAGCCCCAGCCCAGGATGGCGCCCAGGTCGCCCTCGCGCGGGTCGTCGATGACGCCCTCTTCCCAGCAACGGGCCACTTCCACCGCCTGGCGATACAGCAGGCGGGTCTTCAGCTCGTCGATGGCGGCCAGCGCCTCGGGGCTTTCGCCGAAGGCGTCGCCCTTGGTGATCGGGGCCAGCTCGGCCAGACCCGGCCAGATGACCTTGGGCTTCTGGTCGTAGTCGTAGAAGCCCTTGCCGTTCTTGCGGCCGTAGCGGCCCTGTTCGACCATGGTGGCGACGATCTGTTCGCCCTCGGTCGGGACGTACTTGTCGCCCAGATCCTCGCGGGTCTGCTTGGCGATCTTGTACGACAGGTCCAGGGCCACGTCGTCGTGCATCTCCAGCGGGCCGCGCGGCATGCCGGTCATGCGGCCGACGTTGTCGATCAGCACGGGCGAATAGCCCTCTTCCAGCATGGCCATGCCTTCCATCAGGAAGGTCGAGAAGCAGCGCGAGGTGTAGAAGCCGCGGCTGTCGTTGACGACGATCGGCGTCTTCTTGATCTTCAGGACATAGTCCAGCGCCTTGGCCAGGGCCGCGTCGCCGGTCTTTTCGCCCATGATGATCTCGACCAGCATCATCTTGTCGACGGGCGAGAAGAAGTGGATGCCGATGAAGTCCTCGGGCCGAACGCTGGCCTCGGCCAGGCCGGTGATCGGCAGGGTCGAGGTGTTGGAGCCGAACACGGCGCCTTCAGCCAGTTGGGCCTCGGCGCGCTTGGTGACGTCCGCCTTGATCTCGCGGTTCTCGAACACGGCCTCGATAACCAGGTCCGAACCCTTGATCAGGTCATAGTCCGTCGTCGCCGTGACCAGGGCCAGGGTGGCGTCGAACTTCTCCTGGGTCATCTGACCGCGCGACAGGCGCTTCTTCAGCAGTTCCTCGACGTGGGCCTTGCCCTTGTCGGCGGCTTCCTGGGTCTGGTCGATCAGCACGGTCTCGATGCCGGCCATGACCTGAACATAGGCCACGCCCGCGCCCATCATGCCGGCGCCCAGGACGCTGACTTTCTTGGGATCGGACTTGGGTACGCCCGCCGGGCGCACGGCGCCCTTGTCCAGCTCCTGCTTGGATAGGAACAGGCTGCGGATCATCGCCTGGGCCTGGGGCGTCATCAGGGTCTTGATGAAGTAGCGCGTCTCGATGCGCAGGCCGGCCTCGATCGGCACCTGCACGCCTTCATAGACGGCCTTCATCATGTTCAGCACGGCCGGGTAGTTGCCGTAGGACTGCTTGCGCAGGATGGCGTTGCCCATGATGAAGACCTGGGCGCCCGCCGGGTGGTAGGGGCCGCCGCCGGGGATCTTGAACTTGGGATCGTCCCACGGCTGGACGGCCTTGCCGCCGTTCTTGATCCAGGCCTTGGCGGCCGCGACCGACTGGCCCTTCTCGACGACCTCATGGACGACGCCGGCGCCCTTGGCGTCGTTCGGACGCCAGGACTTGCCCTCGGCCATCTGCATCAGGGCGGTCTGCACCCCGATCAGGCGCGTCAGGCGCTGGGTGCCGCCGCCGCCGGGGAAGAGGCCGACCTTGATCTCGGGCAGGCCCAGCTGGATCTTCGGGTCGTTCTCGACGACGCGATAGTGGCACGCCAGGGTGAACTCCAGCCCGCCGCCCAAGGCCAGGCCGTTGATGGCCGCCGCCACCGGCTTGCCCGAGGTTTCAAGCGCGCGGAAGGCGCCGTTCAGCGCCCAGCCGGTGTCGAACGCCTTCTGCAGGTCGCCGCCGCCGGCCAGCATGCCCGAGGCCATGTCGCCCAGGTCCGCCCCGGCGCAGAAGCCGGTCGTCTTGCCCGAGGTCAGGACCACGCCCTTGATGGCGTCGTCGGTCTTGATCTTTTCGACCAGGGCCGGGATCTCGGCGATCACGGCCGAGGTCAGGGTGTTCATCGAACGGCCCGGCACGTCGAAGGCGACCGTGGCGATGCCGTCGGCGTCGATGTCGATCTTGAAGTTTTCCATAGTCATTCGCTCCCGGATCAGACGCGTTCGATGACGGTGGCGGTGCCCATGCCGCCGCCGATGCACAGGGTGGCCAGGGCCGTCGACTTGTTCGAGCGTTCCAGCTCGTCCAGCACCGTGCCCAGGATCATGGCGCCGGTGGCGCCCAGCGGGTGGCCCATGGCGATGGCGCCGCCGCAGACGTTGATCTTGTCGTGCGGGATGTCGAGCGCCTGCATGTAGCGCAGCACCACGGCCGCGAAGGCCTCGTTCAGTTCATACAGGTCGATGTCGCCCGGCTGCATGCCCAGCTTGCCCAGCAGCTTGCGGGTGACGGGCTCCGGCCCGGTCAGCATGATCGACGGCTCAGAGCCGATCGAGGCGCCGCCCAGAATCCTGGCGCGCGGCTTCAGGCCCAGCGCTTCGCCCATCTCCTTGGTGCCGATCAGCACGCCTGCGGCGCCGTCGACGATGCCGGACGAGTTGCCGGGGGTGTGGACGTGATTGACGCTGGCGACCTCGGGGTAGCGCTGGCCGATCACGGCGTCGAAGCCCATGCCGCCCATCATGGCGAACGAGGGGTTCAGGCCGGCCAGGGTCTGCATGTCCGTGTTCGGACGGACGGTTTCGTCACGATCCAGCTGGACGAGGCCGAGCTGGTTCTTGATCGCAATGACCGACTTACCGAAGCGGCCCTCGGCCCAGGATTTGGCGGCGCGCTTGTGGCTTTCGACCGAATAGGCGTCCACGTCGTCGCGGCTGAAGCCGTATTTGGTGGCGATCATGTCGGCCGAGACGCCCTGCGGCACGAAATAGGTCGGGAAGGCCGCCGAGGGATCGGTCGGCCAGGCGCCGCCGTCGGAACCCATCGGCACGCGGCTCATGGCCTCGACGCCGCCGCCGACGGCCATGTCGGCCTCGCCGGACTTCACCTTGGCGGCGGCCATGTTCACGGCTTCCAGCCCCGAGGCGCAGAAGCGGTTGATCTGCACGCCCGCCGTCTCCTGGCCCCAGCCGGCCGACAGGACGGCGGTGCGGGCGATGTCCGAGCCCTGCTCGCCCACCGGCGACACCACGCCCAGGATCACGTCGTCGACCTTGGCGGTGTCCAGGCCGTTGCGGTCGCGCAGAGCCTCCAGAACCTGGGTCGCCAGGCTCAGGGCCGTAATCTCGTGCAGGCTGCCGTCCTTCTTGCCCTTGCCGCGCGGGGTGCGCACGGCGTCGTAGATGTAGGCGTCGGCCATGGCGCGTCTCTCTCTTGTTGTGCCCCTACCGTTCGCTGCGCGGCAGCGAACTGCATGAGGGACGGGTTCTTGGTGTCCCTATCGCTCGGCGCGCGGCGCCTCGCTGCATGAGGGACGGGGTGGCGTCTTGGGCGGCGTGACGAGCGGGCGAATCCGATCATGGCGTCTGGAATGGATACTCAGGGCGTTAGAAAGCCGACGTTTACGTCAACGTCAAGTAACAAGGCGCGTGAGGTCTCCAGATGTGAAAAGGGCGGGCCGCTTCATGCGACCCGCCCCGGCGGTTCAGTCTCAGCGGCGCGCCAGTCGCACCAGCTTGCCGTTCTCCTCATCCGTAATGACCCAGACGGCGCCGTCGGGCGCCACGGCCACGTCGCGGATCCGTTCGCCCAGACCGGTCAACAGGCGCTCTTCGCCGACCACCCGTCCGTCGCGCAGCACCAGCCGGACCAGATGTTTGCTGGCCAGACCGCCGATCAGGGCGTCGCCCTTCCAGTCGGGGAACATGGCGCCGTCGTAGAAGACCATGCCGCCCGGCGCGATCACCGGATCCCAGTAGTAGACGGGCTGGACGGTGCCTTCCTGCGTCGTCGTCGCGCCGGGGATGGCGTCGCCGCTGTACTCGATGCCGTAGGCCGCGCCGGGCCAGCCGTAGTTGGCGCCGGCCTTCTCCAGGTTCAGTTCGTCGCCGCCGCGCGTGCCGTGCTCGATGCTCCAGACCGCGCCGGTTCCCGGCTGGACGGCGATGCCCTGCGGGTTGCGATGGCCGTAGGACCAGATCTCGGGCAGGGCGCCTTCGCGGCCGACGAAGGGGTTGTCGGACGGGACCGAGCCGTCGGCGTTGATGCGGATGACCTTGCCGTGGTGCGAGGCCAGGCTCTGGGCCGTCGTCCGCATCGGCTTGTCCGACCGTTCGCCGATGGTGATGTACAGCTTGCCGTCCGGGCCGAAGACCAGGGAAGAGCCGAAATGCTTGTCCCCGTCATAGGTGTCCTTGACCTGGAAGACGACCTGCACGTTCTCGACGCGGCTCAGATCGTCCGACAGGCGGCCGCGGGCCACGGCCGTGCCGTTGCCGCCGTCTCGCGGCTGGGCGTAGGACCAGTAGATCATCCGGTCCTGGGCGAAAGTCGGGCTTTGGATCACATCCAGCAGGCCGCCCTGGCCGCGCGCCGCCACGGCGGGCAGGCCGCCGATCGGCGCGCCGATCCGGCCCTGGGCGCTGATGACGCGCATCCGGCCCGGCTTTTCCGTCACCAGCCACTGGCCGTCCGGCAGCAGGGCCAGGCCCCACGGATGCTCCAGCCCTTCGGCCACGACGGCGTGCTGCATGGCGATCGTGGTGCTGACCGACGGGGCGCGGGTCTGGCCTTCGAGCGCCGGCTTCTGATCCGGGTTGTTGGGCGGGCGGGTCTCGACCGGCGCGCCCGTGGCGGCGGAGGACGGCGCCTCATCCTGTCCATTGGCCCCGCAGGCGGCGAGAACCAGGGCGGCGGCGGAAGCGGCGAAGAGGGCGGGGCGCAGCATGGCGGCTCCTGAACAGCGTGGCTTTGAACGGTCAGGATGCCGCCTCGACGCGCTTTGCGCGAGCCGAAACGCGCCGCGACCGATAGTCCCGCACGAAATCCGCATCGAAGCGGCTTGAACCGGAGAGAAGGCGGCGATATACGCACCCCTCTCGCGCTCAGGGGTCGTTCTCGATCCGGCGCGATGCTCCGTAAGGGGTTGGGTAGCTCAGATGGTTAGAGCGGTGGATTCATAACCCACAGGTCGGCGGTTCGATCCCGCCTCCAACCACCACGGATTTTTCTAATGAAATCAGTAATATGAAGTTCTTCGGGGCGGGCTGCAGCTTTAGACCCACATAGGCTGAGCTTCGGTAGGTTTGGGAGACTGCGGCCGTGCCACCTGGAGCCGAAGCGGGCTCGCTAAATGTCAGCTAAGGGTGGAAAGCGGACATTGGACTTGCGTCAAGCGCCGATAGTCCAGCGTATCGTTACTAGGAGACCAAGGCCCGCGCCTCGGCGCGCGCGTCGCGACGGGCCACGTCACCGCCCATTTCGAATCCCATAGAAAATACCTGCCAGCTAAACAGCGCTATCAACACCAGCAAAGACGCAGTCTGCAAACCGCGGTAGAGGGCGGCTCCCATGGGCCGCGCTTCGATGATCGACCGGCTCTTGCTCAAGAATAGATATCCGAAGATAGACGCTATCATCAGAGTGGATGGCAAAATGTTCACACTTGGCTCCATGCCGGCACTGTAACTCTACACGGGCTGCGTGTGTTCGCCAGTCACGGGCGGCTAAAAACGGGCGGTAAAAACAACGCCAGAAAGAATGCCCCAAACGTCAGCAATGGGTCGTGAAGCGAAGTTCGCTTAAGGGTGGTTAGTCGACGTTGCCTGTGGCCTCGCATAGTCGCTCGTCTGACAGACGCATCCGCAAAGCTCCGCGTGAGCCGATAAACATGTGGGCGTTCCAAGTGACCACTACCTCATAGTCAGAGGCCCCGTTTAGAATGAGTGCTTCAGGGCTTGTGGCAGCCGGACACTGGAAACGGGCAACAACTCGTTTATCTTTCTCGTCAGTCGCCGTGCCTGATATTAGTTCGTCCGACAAAAGCCTAATCTGCGTGCCGGGTTTAACTAGCTCAATCGAAGCGCGACTGAAGAAATCGCTACCTTGGAGCATGTCGAACAAGCGGTCGGAAACGTCGAGCGTTATCGTCACGTTTCCGCTTGAATGAGAAACACTTTCCACACGAGCGGCGACAGGTTCGCTCACACATCCAGCGGTCAATAGGATTGCTGTGGTGACAGTCGCGCGTTTTATCATTTCGTCGGATAGTATCGATCCGAAGCCGATGTCTGCAACGGGTCGATAGCAGACATTGTGCTGTGCGCTGCACTGCGCCCTCAAACAGCGATCTTCACAGCAAGGCCCAGTATTAGGGCTGCAGTTCTAGCCGCCTCTAACCACCGCGGATTTTTCCTGAAATCCGTTAGCTTGTGCGACGTCGTCTTTCCGCTTGCGTGGCGATTATGGATTTGAGCGGCATCTGAGTAGAGCGCGCAGAGACGCGATCAGGCGATGGCCCGTGACGGTCGAGGCGCTGCGGCCGCTCCCAACTGTATGTCGATGATGTCGCCGCTGGGGACATACCCTTGTTGGCGCGCGAAGCGGGCGGCGCTTTCGGCGGTCGCCATCATGTGCGGCGACTGTCGCTCGATCTGATTGTTCACGAGCAGGGCGTATTCATACCAGACGTGAGGTTCGCCCATCGCCGCCGCGCGCGATACGCGAAGGATAACCGCCGTCTGCATTCTAGCCCCTCGAACCTGCCCATCGGCATCCCTTATCTCGTGCTATGGCCCAGATCGTTGAACGCTGTCCAGCGAGAATTGGATGTGAGTTTCAAGTCCTTGGCGTTCTCTGACGCGCGACGCCGGCGAGGCGAAGAAGCGCCGCTAATATGCTTTTTGAACCTCAGGCGATCTAGCCCATTGTATGGGGCATGCCTCTCGCTCTTTTCGCCTTTGGCGCTATCCTTTTGGCCGTTGTCCTCACTGGGGTCGACCGTGCCGTCACCAGCGAACGGCGCCTGCCGGATCGTGATCAGGACGGGGAGCCGGACGAGCCTCATGGTCCGGCTAGAGGTCTGTAGCGGTCAGGTCTGCGGGATGCGAGTCGCGCCGCCTGCGATCTTGCAGACGTAGTCGGCTTGCGGGCGACCTGTCTGCATGCCGCTGGGGGTGAGGATTCCGCCGCGGGCAATGCAGTCGGCGTCCAGCTTGGACATCTCTTCCTGATAGGTCGGCAGGTCACGGCCGGTGGCGCAGGCCGTCAGCGCCAGGGGCGCGGCGATGACGGCGATGAGCATGAGAGGCGAGCGCATGGGAGATCTCCTTCGGCGATAGACGGCGGCTGCGGCGACGGCGAAACGGCCGATCCCGCCTGACGTTCCGACGCGGGGCGGCGCAGAGCAAGAAGAAAGGGCGCCTCGTCAGCCCGCCAGAACGCCCAGATGCTCCAGCAGGATATTCAGGCCCAGCGCGATCAGGGCCACGCCGCCGACCAGCTCGACGATCTTGCCCAGCCGCGCGCCCGCCGCCTTGCCGACCAGAAGACCCAGGGTCGCCAGGGCGAAGGTGGTGAAGCCGATGCAGGCGGCGATCAGCCAGATGTTCGCGTCCAGCAGGGCCAGGCCGACCCCGACCGCGCCGGCGTCGATCGAGGTGCCGACGGCGGTGGCGATCAGGGCCAGCAGGCCGCGCGACGCGGCCTTGCCGCCGGCGTCAGCCGCCTCGACCTCTGCTTCGTCGCGCTTCAGCGCCTCCCAGATCATCTTGGCTCCGACCGCGCCCAGCAGGCCGAATGCGATCCAGTGGTCGATCGCCGCGACGAAGCCGGCGGCGGCCACGCCTAGGGCGAAGCCGATCAGGGGCGTGATGGCTTCGATCACGCCGAACACCAGGCCCGAGCGCAGGGCCTGGGGCACTGTCGGTCGGTGCTGGGCGCCGCGCCCGATGGCGGCGGCGAAGGCGTCGGCGGACATGCTGACGGACAGGACGGCGATGGCTACAGGGGACATCATGGGAAAACACACTCGGCCGGACGCATGACAGCACGCTCCACGCACGGGCCGGCCCCGCAGGTGCAGCATGCTGGTCTCGCTAGGCGGAGGTGATCCGCTGATCGCGCCATGCTCCTGACGACAGGAGCAAGTGTGTTGACGCGACCCCGGCTGGGATATGCCGGAAGCTACTCCCCAACGGCCGCCCCTCTAACGCCTCGTTCCGAGTCTATCAACCCGCGCATGGCCAAAGGCGACAAGACGCCCCATCTGTGCTAGACGCCGCCGCTTCACTCTTCGCCGCAGGACATCCGCCCTTGAGCATTTCGCTCGATCTCTCGCGCGCCAGCGCCCCTGTTCAGGGCATGGTCAAGACGCCCGTCAACCTCAGCGGTCTGACGCGCGACGAACTGCGCCAGGCCCTGATCGACGCCGGAATCTGCCCGCCGGAAAAAGCCAAGATGCGCGCCTCGCAAGTGTGGCGCTGGATCCACCACTACGGCGTGACCGACTTCGCCCTGATGAGCGACGTGGCCAAGGACACCCGCGCCAAGCTGGCCGAGGCCTTCACCCTGGCTCGCCCCGAGATCGTCGAGCGCCAGGTGTCCAAGGACGGCACGCGCAAATGGCTGATCCGCACGGCGCCGGGCATCGAGATCGAGACCGTCTACATCCCCGACGTGGGCCGTGCCGGCGCCCTGTGCGTCTCGTCCCAGGTCGGCTGCACCCTGAACTGCACCTTCTGCCACACCGGCACGCAGAAGCTGGTCCGCAACCTGACCACGGCCGAGATCGTGGCCCAGGTCCAGGTGGCGCGCGACGACCTGGATGAATGGCCCTCGCCCAAGGAAGACCGCCGCCTGTCCAACATCGTCTTCATGGGCATGGGCGAGCCGCTCTACAATCTGGACCACGTGGCCAACGCCATCGACATCATTTCCGACAATGAAGGCATCGCCCTGTCGCGGCGCCGGATCACCGTATCGACCTCGGGCGTGGTGCCGCAGCTGAACGCCCTGGGCGAGCGCACGGCGGCCATGCTGGCCATCAGCCTGCACGCCACCAACGACCCGCTGCGCGACCAGCTGGTGCCGCTGAACAAGAAGTATCCGCTGGATCAGCTGATGGCCGCCATCCGCGCCTATCCCGGCCTGTCCAACGCACGCCGGGTGACGTTCGAATACGTCATGCTGAAGGGCGTCAACGACAGCCCGGCCGAGGCGCGCGCCCTGATCAAGCTGATCGAGGGCATTCCGTCCAAGGTCAACCTGATCCCGTTCAACCCCTGGCCCGGCACCGATTATCAGTGCTCGGACTGGAAGACGATCGAGACCTTCGCCGCCATCCTGAACAAGGCCGGCTACGCCTCGCCCATCCGCACCCCGCGCGGCCGCGACATTCTGGCCGCCTGCGGCCAGCTGAAGTCCGAGAGCGAAAAGCTGCGGGCCTCGGCGCGTCTGAAGGCCGAGCGCGAAGAGGCGGACGCAGCCTGAGGCCCGACCGTCCGTCTGGACGCTTTGTCCGTCGACTGTGGCGCGGGCGCCCTAGCGGAATGGTCAGGCTTTCGGGCAAGGGTGTTTTGGTTTCGTTCCCCTTCAGGCTGGGAGGCTAGGGTTCGTCGTCATGGAGACCTCGTCGTTGCCGGGCGTTCTGTCGACTCCTGAACTCCAGGCGTTCGCGACGGGCTTTCCGATCCTGATGCTGCATCTGGCCGTGACCTTCGGCCTGCTGGCGGCGGGGGCGGCGGTCTATGCCCTGCTGACGCCGTGGCGCGAAATCGCCCTGATCCGCCAGGGCAATCCGGCCGCCGCCGTGGCCTTTTCCGGGGTGCTGGTCGGCCTGGCCATTCCGCTGGCGGTGTCCCTGTCGGTGTCGACCTCGATCCGCGACATCGCCATCTGGGGCGTGGCGACGGTGGTGCTGCAACTGCTGGCCTTCCGCGTCGTCGACTTCCTGCTGCACGGCCTGCCGCAACGGATAGAGAAGGGCGAGACCTCCGCCGCCGTGGTCCTGGCCGGGGCCAAGCTGTCGACCGCCTTGATCCTGGCGGCCGCCCTGACGGGTTGAGGGGGCGGCCTTGCGCTTTCCCCACCTTCCTGACTGGACCATCTACGCCGCCGTCATCGGCGTGATCCTGGTTGCGTCGCTGAACCGGGGCGAGCGGGCTGATGCGCCGCACGACTTCCATGCCGAAGAGCCGACAGGACCGTTGCTGGGGCCGATCACTCCCTTCGATCCGTCCGTCACCGTCGACACCTCGGACGAGCACGAGCCGGTGTCGGGCACGGCCTTCTCCATCGCCGGGGACGGCCGCTGGATCACCGCCCGCCATGTGGTCGAGGGCTGTCGCAAGCCGGCCCTGGTGATCGACAAGACCCGCGCCTTGGCCGCCGACGTGCGCTTGGCCGCGCGGGCGGACGTGGCCCTGCTGCTGACCGACGGCGGGCCGCCCGCCCTGCCGATCGCGCCCGAGGCGCCGCTCTACAAGGGCCAGCGCGCTTTCCATCCCGGCTTCCCCCAGGGACGGCCGGGCGAGGTGGCCTCGCGCCTGATCGGCCGCGAGACGCTGAAGATCAGGGGCCACCGCTCCTATGACGAGCCGGTGCTGGCCTGGGCCGAGGCCGGACGCACGCGGGGGCTGAAGGGCACGCTGTCGGGCCTGTCCGGGGCGCCGGTGCTGGATCGTCGCGGACGGGTGCTGGGCGTGACCATCGCCGAGTCGCCCCGGCGCGGCCGCATCTACACCACGGCGCCCGACACCTTCGTCCCCACGGTCGGCGCCCAGCAGCGCGCCGACGAAGCCGCCCTGGGCCAGGCGGTGACGACCCAGAACTACGGCGCCGTCTCCGATCGCCTGCGTCAGGATCTGCGCGTCGCCCAGGTGGTCTGCCTGACGACGTGAGCGAATGATTTTCCTCCCTGTTCGCGAAGCGGACGGGGAGGTGGATCGGCGGCGTAGCCGGCGAGACGGAGGGGCCGCTTGGTTCCGCCGTCCTAGCCCCTCCACCGCTTTCGCGGTCCCCCTCCCCATTTGCATGGGGAGGAAAAGATCGCCCCGCGCCCTACTTCAGCGTCGCGCTGTCCAGATTGAGTTCGGTCAGCGGGATGATCTCGACGTTCGGATACTTGGCCCGCAGGCCGTCGATGAACTTCGAGGCGTCGCCGACCACGACCAGGCTGGCCCGGTCGGTCGGCAGGTGTTCGGCGAAGGCGGCTTCGACCTGCTGCGGCGTGACCGCGCGGACGCGCCCGGCGTAGTCGGCCAGGTCGCTCATCGGCAGGTCGTAGAGGGCCAGGTTGGCGACCAAGCCGCCCAGGCCGTCGACCGTCTCCAGCGAGCGGCCGAAGGCGCCGATCAGGGTGGCGCGGCGCGGGGCCAGTTCAGCCTCGGTCGCCGGGGCGTCGCCCAGCTTGCCGATCTCGGCCAGCATCAGCTCGACCACCTCGGTCGCCGACTCGTTCTTGGTCTGGGTCGAGGCGGTGAAGACGCCCGTTTCGGCCCGCGCGCCCAGCGCCGATCCAGCGCCGTAGGACAGGCCCTTCTCGATGCGGATCTTCTGGTTCAGCCGCGAGGAATAGCCGCCGCCCAGCAGGGTGTTGCCCACCGTCAGCGGGAAGAAGTCGGCGTCGGTGCGGCTGACGCCGCGGATGGCGGCGACGACTGCGGCCTGGCCGGCGCCCGGCTGGTCGATGACGACGACGCGCGGAGCCAGAGCCTGGCCCGCCTTGTCGACGGCGGCAGGGGCGGGACCGGTGTCGCGCCAGTCGCCGAAGGCTTCATCCGCCAGGGCTCGGGCCTCGGCCGGGGTCACGTCGCCCGAGAAGACCAGGGTCGCCTGCGACGGACGGAAGCGGTCGGAGTGGAACACCGCCACATCGTCGCGCGTCAGGGCGGGGATGCTGTTCACCGTCCCTGAGCCCGGCGCGCCGTAGGGGGCGTCGCCGTAGATCACGCGGCCCACCGACTGGGAGGCGATGGAGCCCGGCTGGCTCAGCGCCACGCGCAGGCCGTCCAGGGTCTGGGACTGCTGACGCTCCAGCTCCTCGGCGGCGAAGGTCGGGTTGCGCACCAGATCGGCCATCAGGGTCAGGGTCCGGCCGAACACGTCCTTGGGCGCATTGGCGTAGACATTGGTGAAGTCGGCGCCCGCGCCCGCGCCGATGCTGGCGCCCAGCTGTTCGATGGCGGTGGCGATTTCCGGGGCCGCCTTGGTCGTCGTGCCCTGGGTCAGCAGGGCGGCGGTCATGGAGGCGACGCCCGGCTTGCCCGCCGGATCGTGGGCCGAACCGGCGTTGAAGTTCAGCCGCGCCGAGACCAGCGGCAGGCCCTGCGTCGGGGCGACCAGAACGCGCAGGCCGTTGTCCAGGCGGAAGTCGGCGATGGCCGGGGTGGCGGGCGACACCTCAGGCCCCGGCTGGGGCAGGCGGGCGCGCTCGGCTTCCGGCAGCAGGACGGCGACCGGACCGGCCGGGGCCAGGGACGCGACCGTGACGGGGGCGTCGACGTTCTTCTTCTGCTCGCTGGGCGCATTGGCGTCGTCGGCGGGCAGGTAGTTGATGGTGATCTGGCGCTGCGGCGTCAGATAGCGGCGGGCCACGCGCTGCACGTCGGCGGCGGTGACGGCCTGAATCTCGGCGATCTCGCGGTCGGCGGCGGTCGCGTCGCCGGTCATGATCAGCGCCATGCCCAGGGTGGTGGCGCGGTCGTCGATGCTTTCACGGCCGCGCAGGGCGTCGGCGACCAGCTCGTTCTTGGCCTCGGCCAGTTCGGCGGCGGTGACGGGCTCGTCGCGCAGACGCGCGATCTCGGCCTCCAGCGCGGCCTTGCCGGTCTCGACCGTCTGGCCGCCCGCCATGATGGCGTAGGCGGCCAGATTGCCCGCCTGCTGGGCGAAGTCGGGGTTGGAGCCCGCCGAGGCGGCGATCTGCTTGTCATAGACCAGCGAGCGGTACAGGCGGCTGCTCTCGCCGGTCGACAGGATGCCGTCCAGCACCGTCAGGGCCGCGCGGTCGGCGTCCTTGTAGGCCACGGTGTTCCAGGCCAGGGCGACGGCGGGCAGGGGCACGTTCGGCGCATAATAGGTGGCGGTGCGCGGGCCGGTCGGCTCGGGCTCCTTCACATCATTGGCGGGCATGGGCGTCGACGGACGCTTCAGCGGGGCGAAATATTCGTCGACCCAGCCGTCCAGTTGCGCCTGATCGAAATTGCCCGCCACGATCAGCATGGCGTTGTCCGGCCGGTAGTAGGTGGCGTGGAAGCGCAGCACGTCGTCCAGGGTCGCGGCGTCCAGCTCCTCGATCGAGCCGATGCCCGGACGACGATAGGGGTGGTCCTGGTAGATGGTTTCGGGCGTGAACAGGCCGAACAGACGGCCATAGGGACTGGCCAGGATGCGCTGGCGGTATTCTTCCTTCACCACGTCGCGCTCGGAGGCGAAGTTCGCCTCGTCGACGACCAGCGAGCCCATGCGGTCGGCCTCGGCGAACAGGATGCGCTGCAGGTGGTTGGCCGGGACGACCTCGTAATAGGCGGTCACGTCGTCGGCGGTGAAGGCGTTGTTGAAGCCGCCGACGTCCTCGGTCAGACGATCGAACGTCTCGGACGGCATGTTCTTCGTCGCCTTGAACAGCAGGTGCTCGAACAGGTGGGCGAATCCCGAACGGCCTGCCGGATCGTCCTTCGACCCCACGCGATACCAGACCTGGACCGTGACGTTGGAGGTCGAGGCGTCGCGCGCCGTATAGACCTCCATGCCGTTGGCCAGCACCCGCTTGGCGAAGCCCAGCGGCGGCACCTCGACCCCGCCCTGGGCGGCAGACGCGACGGCGGGCGGCGCCTTGGCCCAGGCCGGGGCGGCGGCGGGCAGGCCGAGCAGCAGCGCCGAGGCGCAGGCGGTCAGGATCAGGCGATTCTTCATGAGGGGCGGCTTTCCAACGCCCGCAGTCGAAGAAACGGGCGCTGAAAGCCTAGCAGGGCGAAGAGCCGCCGCGCACCTTACGGAGCTGTAATGAAAGGGGCGGAGCTCTACCGCCCGAACACCTCGACGCCGACGCCGCCGTCGGTCGCCAGCCAGGCGCGCTTCATGCCCTGGCTGTTGTAGGGGGCGGCGATGTTGCCCTCGCGGTCCAGGGCGATCAGGCCGCCGTCGCCGCCCAGGGCGCCGATGCGGTCGATGACGGCTTGCGACGCCTCGGCCAGAGACTGACCGGCGGCGACGCCGAAGGCGGTGCGCGCGGCGGCGGCGACGCGGATGAAGTATTCGCCCTGGCCGGTGCAGGAGACGGCGGCGTGTTCGTCGGCCCAGGTGCCGGCGGCGGGGATAGGGGTGTCGCCGACGCGGCCCGGCATCTTGCCGAACACGCCCGCCGTCGAGGTGGCGGAGGCCAGGCGGCCTTGGCTGTCCAGCACGCAGCAGCCGACGGTGCCGTGGCTCAGGCCGCCGGGCGGATGGTTGTCCTCGCCCTTGCCGGCGCGGGTGTGCCAGGCCTCGGGATCTTCGACGCGGGTCAGGCCCTGTTCGGCGGCGAAACGGGCGGCGCCGTTTCCGGCCAGCATGACGTGGGGGGTGCGGTCCATTACCGCGCGGGCGGCGACGACCGGGTTGCGGAAGCCCTGCAGGGCGGCCACGGCCCCGGCCTTGCCCGAGGCGCCGTCCATCAGGCTGGCGTCCAGCTCATAGTCGCCCGCCAGATTGGGCGAGGCCCCGCGCCCGGCGACGTAGAGGCCGGAGTCCTCCAGCATGACGACAGCCTCGACCGCCACGTCCAGGGCCGACGCCCCGGCGTCCAGCCGCGCCTTCATCGCCTCGACGACCTCGCGCATGTGCACGACCTCGGCGTCGTAGTTGCGCTCGCGCCGGGCGCCGGCTCCGCCGTGAAGGATGAGGGCGGTTTTCGCCATGATCGTCTCCTTGCCTCGTTTGGCCTCTTGCATCGGGCCGTGCGCTGATTAGCGTCGCGATCGTGTCGGCGCCAAGGCCGATGGGGGATAGCTGAAAGAGTCCTACATGCGCGCAGTCCTGTCCAAGGCCCCCGGCGGCCCGGAATCGCTTGTCGTCGAGGAGGTCATGGACCCCACGCCCGGTCCGGGCGAGGTGGTGATCGAGGTCAAGGCCGTGGGCGTCAACTATCCCGACGCTCTGATCATCGCCGACAAATACCAGTTCAAGCCCGGGCGCCCGTTTGCGCCGGGCGCAGAGGTCGCGGGCGTGATCGACGCCGTCGGCGAGGGGGTGAAGGGCGTGTTCCGGGGCGACCGCGTCGTCGCCGTGCCCGGCTGGGGCGGCATGGTCGAGCGGCTGAAGGTCAAGGCCGACAGCCTGATCCCCATTCCAGAGGGCATGGACTATGAGACCGCCGCCGCCTTCATCATGACCTACGGCACCAGCTACTACGCCCTGAAGGACCGGGCGAACCTGCAGCCGGGGGAGACCCTGCTGGTGCTGGGCGCGGCGGGCGGCGTCGGCGCCGCTGCGGTCGAACTGGGCAAGGCGATGGGCGCGCGCGTGGTCGCCGCCGCCTCGACCAACGACAAGGTCGAGTTCGCGCTGGAGCTGGGCGCCGACAACGGCCTGATCTACCCCTCCGGCCCGATGGACAAGGCGGCCCAGAAGGAGCTGTCGGGCGAGTTCAAGCTGTCGACCGGCCGTGACGGCGCCGATGTGGTGTTCGATGGGGTGGGCGGCGACTACGCCGAGCCGGCCCTGCGCGCGATGGACTGGAACGGCCGCTATCTGGTGGTGGGCTTCCCGGCGGGGATTCCGTCTCTGCCGCTGAACCTGACCTTGCTGAAGTCGGTGTCGGTGGTCGGCGTCTTCTGGGGCGCCGCCGTCGCCCGCGATCCCAAGGCCCACGCCGCCAACATGGCCGAGTTGATGCAGCTTTACGCCGAGGGCAAGATCAAGCCGCGCGTCAGCCGCACCTTCCCGCTGGAACGCGCCCACGAGGCCATCCAGGCGCTCAGCGACCGCTCGGCCGTCGGCAAGATCGTGGTGAAGGTGGAGGATTGATCGACCCTTCCTTCTCCCACGGGGGAGAAGGGTTTATTCTTCGTCCTCCCGCAGCCGCTTCAACGCCTGCGCCGCCTGATCGTGGTGGCGGGGCTTGAGGTGGGCGCCCAGGGTCGCCAGCACCGCGGCGATCACGGCCGCGTCGTCGGTGAAGCCGATGCCGGCGAAGATGTCGGGAATGGCGTCCACCGGCATGACGAAATAGGCCAGCGCCCCCAGGATCAGCCCCTTGGCCGCCAGCGGCGTCTTGGGATCCTGGGCGGCGTACCAAGCCGCCATCGCCTGTCCGGCGAAGGGGATGCGGGCGGCGGTGCGTCGCATCTTGGGCCAGAAGCCCTTGCGCACGCGCATCTCGTTCACCTTCTGCACGGCGGGAACCAGGGCCTTTTCAGGATTGATGGCGTCATCAGGCGACACCCCGTTGGTCTTTGCGGTCATGGCCGCTAAATCCTCGCACGAGCACTCGGTTCAATCGAATATAGGACGACTTTTATGAAACTCGACGCTTCGATCGCAGCAGTGGTGACGGGCGGGGCTTCGGGCCTCGGCGAAGGCACGGCGCGCGCCCTGGCGGCCAAGGGCGTCAAGGTCGCCCTGTTCGACCTGAACGAAGAGCGCGGCGAGGTCATCGCCCAGGAGATCGGCGGCGTCTTCTGCAAGGTGGACGTGACCTCGGACGAGAGCGTCAAGGCTGGGTTCGAAAAGGCCCGCGCCGCCCACGGCCAGGAGCGCCTGACCGTCAACTGCGCCGGGATCGCCACCGGCCAGAAGACCGTCAGCCGCAAGAAGGACACCGGCGAGATCCGCGCCCACGACATGGCCCAGTTCGAGCGCACCGTCTCGATTAACCTGTTCGGCACCTTCCGCGTCCTGTCGCAGTCGGCGGCGGGCATGGTGACGCTGGAGCCGATGGACGACGGCGAGCGCGGCTTGATCATCAACACCGCCTCGGTGGCGGCTCAGGACGGCCAGATCGGCCAGGCGGCCTATTCGGCGTCCAAGGGCGGCGTCTACGCCATGACCCTGCCGGTCGCGCGCGACCTGATGAATGAAGGCGTGCGGGTCAACACCATCCTGCCGGGCATCATGTGGACGCCGATGATGGCGGGCATGGACCAGAAGGTGCAAGACGCCCTGGCCGCCATGATCCCCTTCCCCAAGCGCCTGGGCACGCCGGCCGACTACGCCGCCCTGGCCCTGCATCTGGCCGAGAACACCTACATCAACGGCGAGTGCATCCGTCTGGACGGGGCGATCCGTCTCGCGCCTCGCTAAGGCGAGGAGCGGCAAGGCCGCTAACGCTCGCCGCGCGGCGGCTCGCTGCTTGAGCGGGCAGGGCGCGTAGCGGCGGCAGCAGCTGCGCTTTGAAGCGGCCTCCGAGGCGTCCGAGCGGGCGTTTCGGGGGCCGTTTTCGTGTGAAGTTTCAGGGCTATTCGAAAAAAATCGGCGGATTGGCCGAAAATCGAAAAAGGGGCTTGCGCGATCCGAAGTCGGTCCGCTATACGCCCCTTCCTCGACGGGGAGCAGCACATCGCTCCCAACGGAGTGCGGGCGTAGCTCAGGGGTAGAGCATCACCTTGCCAAGGTGAGGGTCGGGCGTTCGAATCGCCTCGCCCGCTCCAGTCGAAAGGGAAAACGGGGTCCGGCCGCAAGGTCGGGCCCCGTTTCCTTTTGCGCCCTGTCCGTCGCCGCACATGAAAAAGGCCCGACGATCCCGTCAGGCCTTTTCGCGTTCCCTCCTCCGACCTTACAGCCCCAGCGCGGCGCGGATGTCGCGCCAGTCCACGTATTTGAAGTTCTGGGTTCCGGTGTCGTTGACGTCGTCCTGGATGACCACCAGGCCCTCGGGGAAGGGTCCGACCGGACCGCCCAGGGCGGCCAGGCCGTCGGTGCCCGTCACCCCGTCGACCGTCCCGTCCACGACCACGAAGCGGCCCTTGTATTGCGGTTCTGCGCCGTCGATGCGCCAGACGGGGAAGGTCGAGTCGTCCTGGCTGGAGGCGATCAGATAGCGCGCTTCTCCGTCGGTCAGCGTCGTCAGCCCTTCGGCGTCGGCGACCAGCAGCCCCGGCGCGACCGGCTGGACCAGGGTGCGCGTCCCGCCCGAGGCCGGGTCGAGGCCGTAGCGCCACAGGCCGACGTTCTCCTCGTTGACGTACAGGGCGTCGGTCGCCGGATCGGCGGCGCAGCCTTCGGAGATGGAGCCGATCTCGGCGCGGCGGACCAACTGTGCGGCGGGGCGGCCGTCGGCCCCGGCGGCGACGATGAACTGACGCAGCTCGCCCTCATGGCCGACCAGGACGGCGTGAACCTCCTCGCCGCGCCGGGCGAAGCAGAAGCCGTAGGGCTCGACCACGTCGGTGGCGATGGAGCCCCAGTAGCGCACCTTGTTGTCGCCGGTCCCGGCCGGGTCGAACAGATAGAGGGCGACGCCGGTGCGGCCCGGCGTGCGGTCGCTGGCCCCGATCAGCAACTGCGGGCGGCCGTCGAGGCTCAGGCCCTCGACCACGTCGACGTTGTTTAGCAGCCCCTCGGGCATGAACTGCAGGATGGCCCCGTCGAAGCCGTAGACGTAGAGGCCCGCCTTCTTGTCGGTGCCGACGACGAAGCCGGGGGTCTGGACGCCGCCGATGGTCACGGGCGTCGTCGAGGCCCAGACGGCGGGATCGTCGGCCGCGTCGTCGCCCACCGTGCCGACCGAGGGCGTCTCCAGCACGGCGCGCACGGGCGCGCCCTGGCCGACGAAGCCGCCGCCCTCGCCCTGGTAGTCCGCCTCATGCCCGGCGCAGGCGGCCAGCAGCAGGGCGGGGGCCAGAAGGCCGGCGAGCGAACGCAGGGGCAGGGAGGCGGGCATGAGCGGGGCTTTCCGTCCGAAGGGGGAATGTCCGCCCGAAACACGCGCGCGACCGAGCGGTCAACGGCGCCGCCGCGACGGTTCGGCGATGGTTCGACAACGGATGATCCGGATCGGGACGAACTGTCGTCATCCCGTGTTCCGCTCGCAGATTCCTTTTCGTGAAACCGTCGCGGCCGCGTCGTCGCGGCGCATTAGCCATCCCGCCGGAACCGGGCCGCCAGAAGCGGCGCCGGCCTTCGGGGATATGGACATGAAGCTCGGACTTCTTCTCAGCGCGGCGAGCCTGCCGCTGGTTTTTGCTGTCGCCGCCCAAGCTGCTGACGCCAGGGCTGCCGACGTGGCGGTTGACGCCGCTCCGGCCGTCGCGGCCGCCCCGGCGGGCGACGGCCTGATCGGTCGCGTCGTCAACGCCGACGGCTCGCCCCTGCCGGGCGCCGAGATCATCGACCGCGCCAGCGGCCGCCGCGCCGTCAGCAACAGCCAGGGCGAGTTCAACCTGGGCGGCGTTTCGGGTCAGGTCACGCTGGAGGCCCGCTACATCGGCCTGCCGACCGCGACCCAGACGGTCGCCGCCGCGCCGGGCCGCCTGACCTCGGTCACCGTCATGATGGGCTCGGGCGACGCGGTCGCCGTGGCCGACGTCATCGTCAACGGCGTCATCACCGAGGGCGTGGCCCGCTCGCTGAACCAGCAGAAGAACGCCGACGGCACCATCAACGTCCTGTCGGCCGACGCCATCGGCCGCTACCCTGACCCGAACGTGGCGGAATCGCTGCAGCGCGTGCCGGGCATCGCCATCCAGCGCGACCAGGGCGAGGGCCGCTACATCAACGTGCGCGGCGCGCCGTCGGCCTTCACCGCCGTATCGGTGGACGGGGTGACGGTTCCGGCCGTCGATCCGGGCACGCGCGCGGTCGACCTGGACACCCTGCCCAGCGACATCGTCTCCAACATCGAGATCTCCAAGACCCTGCTGCCGAGCCAGGACGCCGACTCCATCGCCGGCGCGGTCAACATCGAGACCCGCTCGCCCTTCGACCAGCGTCGCCTGGCCGTCAGCGGCTATGCCGGCGGCAGCTACAACGACTACGGCGGCGAGGACATCCGCGCCGGCGCCACGGCGTCGAACGTCTTCGGCGCGGACCAGACCTTCGGCGGCCTGCTGTCCTACTCCTACTCCAAGACCAACCGCCGCCCCGACAACGTCGAGTCCGGCTGGACCAAGATGAAGACGCCGGAAGGCGGCGAGGTGTTCGCCCTCGAGGAAAGCCTGTTCAAGGATTACGACACCGAGCGCACGCGCCAGTCGATCAACGGCTCGCTGGAGTTCCGACCGTCGGACGCCTATCGCGCCTGGGTCCGCGGCTCGTTCGCCCAGTTCGAGGACGACGAATACCGCAACCAACTGCTGCTGACCTATGACGAAGGAAAGCTTCAGGCCGGCGCCACCTACCGCAAGGCGACCTTCAATGACGTGACGGTCGAGCGCCAGCTGCGTCACCGCACCCAGAAGAACGAAATCCTGACCCTGACGACCGGCGCCGAGCGCATCTTCGGCAACGGCGCCGTGTGGGACGCGAACATCTCGTGGGCCAGCAGCGAGCAGACCTATCCGAACCGCAACGAGCTGCTGTTCCGGTCGCGGGCCAAGCCGTCGGTCACCTATGACTTCACCGGCGATCACTACCAGCCGACCTATTCGATCTTCACGACCGGCGAACACATGGATGCGGCGCAATACCGCTTCCGCGAGAACGCCTTCCGTTCCAGCACGACCGAGCAGGACGAACTGACCTTCCAGACCAATTTCGAGTTGCCTTCGGTCATCGGCGGCCGCGAGATCACCTGGAAATTCGGCGGCAAATACCGCACCCGCGACATCTCGGCCGACGAGGACCGCTTCCGCAGCCGTGACGCCGCCCATGCGCCGTCGCAGTCCTACGCCGACCTGCTGACGGGCTCGGACTCGCGCAACTACGACTATCTGTTGGGCAAGAAGTTCAACAACGGCCTGGTGGACGACTACTTCGGCCAGATGCGCCCGCTGTCGCCGATCCGTCCGGCGGATTCCATCGCGGCGGACTATACGGCCAAGGAAGACATTCTGTCGGCCTACGCCCAGGGCCGCCTGGACATCGGCGCGACCAACATCATCTTCGGCCTGCGCGTAGAGAACACCAAGTTCGAGGGCGAGGCCGCCAGCCTGATCGATAACGACGGCACCAAGCCCTATGACATGGCGCGGGTCGATCGCGACGACACCGAGTTCTTCCCCAACCTGACGGTCCGCCACAGCTTCTCGGACAATCTGATCGGCCGCTTCGCCCTGACGCGCTCGATCTCGCGCCCCGAGTTCAACCAGATCGTCCCGCGTCGTATCGAAGAGACCGACGGCACGGACATCTCGTATGAGATCGGCAACCCGGACCTGCAGCCGACGCTGTCGAACAACGTCGACTTCGGGCTGGAGTACTACTTCGCCTCGCTGGGCGTGGTGTCGGCCAACGCCTTCTACAAGGATCTGACCGACTACCGTTACATCCTCAAATACGAGGACAAGGTGACGATCGACGGGACCGAGTTCGACGCCGAGTTCGAGACCCCCATCAACGCCCCGAACGGCCACCTGATGGGCCTAGAGCTGAACTGGCAGCAGAAGTTCAGCTTCCTGCCCGGCTGGGCCTCGGGCTTCGGCGTCTTCGCCAACTACACCTGGACCGACGCCGAGATCGAAACGGCCCAGGCCTATGGCGGCCGCAACAAGTTCTCGCTGCCGGGTCAGTCGGAGAACAACTACAACCTGGCCCTCTTCTACGAGATGGCCGGCTTCAGCGCCCGCCTCAGCTACACCAAGCGCAGCGACTATCTGGAAGAGATCAACGCCGACGACCCCGACTTCGACCTGTTCGTCGAAGGCCGCGAGCAGCTGGACTTCACCGCCTCCTACGACTTCGGCAACGGGGTCGAGGTGTTCGGCGAGGCCAAGAACCTGACCGACTCGGCGGGCGTTCGCTACTACGGCTCGCGCGAGCGGACCTATGAGTACGAGAAGTTCGGCTACAACGTCTTCATGGGCGTGCGCTTCAAATACTGATCGGTCCATAGCGGCTGAAAATGGAAGGCCGGGCGGCGACGCCCGGCCTTTTGCTTTCGTCGGCCCCTCCTTTAGTCTTTCTCGGCATGGTCCCCGACGCGATCCGGGCCTATATGGACCGTGGCGGTTGACCCCGCCGGGGTCGGCGCTAGTGTCCGCGCCGCTCTCTTCCCCAGCGCCTGAACGATCAGAGGACCATATGGCCGACGCCGCTTCCCAGACCTACGACGTGGTGATCATCGGGGGTGGGCCGGGCGGCTACAACGCCGCCATCCGCGCCGGACAACTGGGGCTGAAGACCGCCCTGATCGAAAAGCGCGCGACCCTGGGTGGCACCTGCCTGAACGTCGGCTGCATGCCGTCGAAGGCCCTGCTGCACGCCTCGGAACTGTATGAGGCCGCCAACATCGAATTCGCCGGCATCGGCATCGAGGTGAAGCCCAAGCTGAACCTGGCTCAGATGCACAAGGCCAAGGACGACAGCGTCGAGGCCCTGACCAAGGGCATCGAATTCCTGATGAAGAAGAACAAGGTCGACGTGGTGAAGGGCTTCGGCCGCATCGTCGGCCAGGGCAAGGTCGAGGTAGAAGCCGAGGGCGGCGCCAAGACCACGCTCGAGACCAAGAACATCGTCATCGCCACCGGCTCCGAGCCGACCCCGCTGCCGGGCGTCGCCTTCGAGGACGGCAAGGTCATCGACTCGACCGGCGCCCTGTTCCTGCCCAAGGTTCCCAAGCATCTGATCGTCATCGGCGCGGGCGTCATCGGCCTCGAGCTCGGCTCGGTCTGGCGTCGTCTGGGCGCCCAGGTCACGGTCGTGGAGTTCCTCGACAAGGTCGGGGCGGGCATGGACGGCGAAGTCGCCACCGCCTTCCAGCGCGGCCTGACCAAACAGGGCATGACCTTCCGCATGGGCACCAAGGTCACCGGCGCCAAGACGTCCAAGGACGGCGTGGAGCTGACCCTCGAACCCGCCAAGGGCGGCGAGGCGGAAACCCTGAAGGGCGACGTGGTGCTGGTCGCCATCGGCCGCCGCCCCTACACTGAAGGCCTGGGGCTGGAGACGGTCGGCGTCACGCCGGACGCGCGCGGCTTCATCGCCAACGACCACTTCAAGACCTCGGCGCCGGGCGTCTGGGTCATCGGCGACGTGACGCACGGCCCGATGCTGGCCCACAAGGCCGAGGAAGACGCCGTGGCGGTGATCGAGCTGATCGCGGGCAAGCCGGGCCACGTCGACTACGACCTGGTGCCGTCGGTCATCTACACCGGCCCGGAAGTGGCCTGGGTCGGCAAGACCGAAGAGGCGCTGAAGGCCGCGGGCGTCAACTACAAGAAGGGCAAGTTCCCCTTCGCCGCCAACAGCCGCGCCAAGATCAACCATGAGACCGAGGGCTTCGTGAAGGTTCTGGCCGACGCCGCGACCGACAAGGTTCTGGGCGTCCACATCTACGGCCCGCAGGCGGGCGAGCTGATCGGCGAGGCCTGCATGACCATGGCCTTCGGCGGCGCCTCGGAAGACGTGGCCCGCACCTGTCACCCGCACCCGACCCGCTCGGAAGCCTTCCGTCAGGCCGCCATGGGCGTCGAAGGCTGGACGATGCAGGCGTAAGCCTCACCGGCTTCAGACCGCGATCTGAACGGCGCGCTCCGCACGGGGCGCGCCGTTTTTCGTTGCCGAAACTTAACTTGCTGGCCTCGGCGGGCGTCTTCAGTTTCACCGCGAAACGGCGGGAGCGAGGGTGAAGCGATGCGTTTGGCGATTGGAATGGCGGCGGCGGCCTGGGCGGTGATCGGTTCTGTCGCCTCGGCGCAGGACTATCGACCCACGTTTCACCCTGACCAGTTGAAAGGCCCTCCGGCAGGCGCGTTCAATGAGGTTCTGGTGCTGGGCTCGCCGCACCTTTCCGCCCTGCCGGACAGCTTCCGGCCCGAGCTGTTGGAGCCCTTGCTTGATCGGTTGGCGACTTGGCGACCGACGGCGATTGCGGTCGAGAACCTTTCGGGTCTGCAGTGCGATGCTATGAAACGCCAGCCGACACGCTATGCCTCGACGATTAGAAGTTATTGCTATGATCCGGCCAAGGCCGGTGAAGCCGCTGCATTGGATGTTCCGGGCGCCAATGTCGAAATCGAGCGCGTTCTGGCGGACTGGCCGGAGACGCCTTCGTCAACACAGAGGCGACAGCTCGCCCTACTTTTTCTGGCCGCCGGAGAAGCGCCGTCCGCCGTGGTCCAGTGGCTGCGCCTGCCTGAAAGCGAGCGGTTGGCCCAGGACGGGCTGACGGAGGAGTTGGTTGCCGAACTGAACCGTCGGATGACGCGTCGCAATGAGACCGAGCTGATCGCCGCGGCTCTGGCGGCGCGTCTGGGCCTGGAGAGGTTGTGGGCCGTTGATGACCACACGGCTTCTTCCGACATTCGACCGGACGAGCAGGAGGGCTATCGCCAGGCCATCATGGGATCTTGGGACAACCCGAATTCAAAGGCGCGAAAGGAAGCCTCAGCGGCGTTGGGCGCTGGTCTGGAGCGTCCAGGCGGCTTGTTGGCGATGTATCGGGCCTACAATGATCCGGCTGAAGCCGTAGCGGCCTATCGCTCCGACTTCGGCGCGACTCATGTGGAGCCGTCGCCCGAGGCGTTCGGGCGACGCTACCTGGGCTATTGGGAGACTCGCAACCTGCGCATGGTCGCCAATATCCGCGACGTGCTGGGGCGCTATCCGGGGACGCGGATGCTGACCATCGTCGGCGCCTCGCACAAAGGCTACTACGAGGCCTATCTGAACCAGATGCACGACGTGCGGCTGGTCAGTTCCGACGCGGTTCTGCGCTAGCGGCCCATTCCGCGGCCAGCACGGCGTAGATGAATTCATCGCCCCAGACGCCGTTGAAACGGTCGTTCTGGATCAGGTGCGCCTCACGCCGGAAGCGCAGCCGCTCGACCAGGCCGATGGAGCCCTGGTTGTCCGTGTCGAGGCGGGCGTAGAGGCGATGCAGGCCGAGGCTGGAGAAGCAGACCCCGACCAGGGCGCGCACCGCCTCGGCGGCGTAGCCCTGGCCGGCAAAGGCCGGGTTGAAGATGTAGCCGATCTCGGCCTGCAGGGCCGCCTTGCTGGCCAGCCTAAGGAAAAGCTCGCCCAACAGGGCTCCATCCGCGCGTCGCGTCACCGCAAGCCGTGCGACGTCGCCGTCCTCGGTGAAGGCGTTCGCTGTTTGCAGGGTTTTGCGCGCTTCTTCGGCGCTCGGCGGCGCGGCGTAGAGGTAGCGATAGACCTCGGGCAGGGCGTGGTAGGCGTAATAGGCGTCGAAATCGTCCGGGCGGAAGGCGCGCAGCGACAGGCGTTCGGTTTCGATGGGCAGGGCGGGAAGCGACATGGCGGCCTTGTCTGGACGAGAGGGCCACGTACATGTGGAGCTTTGGGTGTTTCGCAACAGGAGCCTCGCATGGATCTTCAACTCACCGGCAAGCGCGCTCTGGTCTGCGGCGGCTCCAGCGGCCTGGGGCGGGCGGTGGCGACGGCGCTTGTGGCCGAGGGCGCGCACGTGGCCCTGCTGTCGCGCGATGCGGCCAGGCTTCAGGCCGTGGCCGACGAACTGAACGCCATGGGGCCGGGCCGGGCGGTCATCGCCTCGGCCGATCTGGCCGATCACGAGGCCCTGCTGAAGGCGGTGGACGTCGCTGAGGCCGGCCTGGGCGGGCCGATCCAGATCCTGTTGAACAACACGGGCGGGCCGCCGCCGTCGGGCGTGGCGGGGCTGGACCCGGCGCTTTGGCGCGAGCAGTTCGAGGCCATGGTGCTGTCGGTCTTCCGCCTGACCGACCGGGTCATGCCGGGGATGCGGGCCATGGGCTGGGGGCGGGTGCTGAACGTCGCCTCGACCAGCGTGATCGAGCCGATCGGGACGCTGGGCGTGTCCAACACCCTGCGCGCCTCGGTGGCGGCCTGGGCCAAGACCCTGGCGGGCGAGGTGGCGGCCAATGGGGTGACGGTCAACACCCTTCTGCCCGGCCGGATCGACACCCCGCGCATTGAGCGGCTGGACGCCGCCCGCGCCGCAGCGACTGGCGTCGAACCCGCCGAGGCCCGTGCGGAATCGGTCAAGTCCATCCCCGCCGGACGCATCGGCGCGACCGAGGAGTTCGGCGCCGTCGCCGCCTTCCTGGCCAGTCCGCTGGCGGGCTATGTCACCGGTTCGCTGATCCGCATCGACGGCGGGGCGGTTCGGGCGATCTGATCGGCCTTAGGACCGAGGCGCGGCCTGCGGCGTCGGACGACGGGCCAGGCCGCCTAGGGCGATGCGGCCCCGGCCATAGTCCAGCGTCACCTGGCTGAACCGGGTCAGGACGTCGGCGCCCAGCAACAGGGCGGGGCGGTCGATCAGGTTCAGGATGCGAAAGGCGTGCAGATCGCCGAACAACAGAGGCGTCGGCCCCAGATCGCGCCGCGCCAGGCGCAGATCAGCTAGTTCGCCGGACCGCACCAGCAAGGACTGGCCGATCACGCCATAGACGCGCACCAAGGGACGCTCGACCCGGCCCAGGCGCGAATCCAGCGCCCGCATAAGGGCGCGGTTGCCGATCGAATATTGGGCGCCGCTGTCGATGAAGGCGACGGCCGGGACGCCGTCGGCGGCGACCTGGGTCAGGATCAACTGGCTGAAACGCCCCGAGCGGACATCGGTGATGTCCAGACCCACCCGGCTGGCGCGTCCGCCGAAGGACAGGCCGCGCCGCACGACGTCGGCGCCCGAGGCCGCGATCATGACCCGGCGTCGCCGCAGGTCCAGGGTCAGCCGGAAGCGCGACAGCACGTCCAGCCCCAGAAGACCGTCGGCCCCCAGCAGCCCATAGGGGAAGACCGGCAGGACCAGGTCGGCGAACCGTCGCTCGGAAAAGGCCAGATGGGGCAGGCGCACGGTCGGCGTCATCTGGGCGGTGGTGATGCCGTGCACCAGGACGGGCGGGCCGGGCGGAAGGTCCAGCGCCTGCGCCAGCCGGTCGGAGATCGCGCTGCGCTCTGCGCCCGTGTCGATGACGAACAGCGCCTTGCGCCCGTCCAGATCGACCTCGACCCCGATGCGGGTCAGCAGGTTCGCCAGCAGGCGCGCCTCGGCGTCGGGCGGAGCGGGAGGCGTCTGTCTCGTCGAATCCTGCGCCCAGGCCGGGGCGGCCAGAACAAGTCCGGTCTGGGCCAGCAGGCTCAGGGCCATGCGACGGCTGGGGGCGAGGCGATCGGTCTCAGAAACGAGAATCGGCCTGTGCACGCGCGTGAACTCCCGTTCCGCGATCCCCAGGCCGGAATTCTGGCGCCTTTTCGAGGTGCTGAAAAGTCCGTTTGCGGAGGGTCAGCCGCGCGGATGGGCCTGGGCGTAGGCGGCCAGCAGGCGGGCGGCGTCGACCTGGGTGTATTTCTGCGTCGTCGACAGGCTGGCGTGGCCCAGCAGTTCCTGGATCGAGCGCAGGTCGGCGCCGGCGCCCAACAGGTGGGTGGCGAAGCTGTGGCGCAGGGCGTGGGGCGTGGCCGAGGCGGGCAGGCCGAGGCGCCCGCGCAGCCGCTGCACCGTCGCCTGCACATGGCGGGCGCTTAAGGGACCGCCGCGCCGCGCCCGGAATAGGGCCTGATCCGCGTCGATGACGAAGGGCTGCAGCGCCAGATAGGCCTGCGTCGCCTCGCGCACCTCGGGCAGGACGGGGACCATGCGCGTCTTGTCGCCCTTGCCGGTGATGCGCAAGGATTCGGGCAGTGGGGCGTCCGACCGCTTCAGCGACAGGGCCTCCGAAATCCGCAGGCCGCAGCCGTAGAGCAGGGTCAGGACGGCGCGGTCGCGTGCGGCCTCCCACGGCTCCATGTCGGGATCGGCCTCGGGTTCGTGCAGCAGGCCCTTCGCCTGATCCTCGCTGACCGGGCGGGGCAGGGAGGCCTTGACCTTGGGCCCGCGCACTAGCGCCAGCTGCGGCGTCGCCACGCCGAGGCGCCGGTCAAGAAAGGCGTGAAAGCCCCGGATGGCGGCCAGGGTCTGGCTGAGCGAGCGGGCGTTCAGCGGGCGATCCCCGCTGCGGCGCTCGGCCATATGGGCGCGCGCCTCGGCCGCTGTGACGGAGCCCAGGTCCGCCGCACTTTGGGGGCCGCCGCGATGGCGCTCCAGAAAGGCCAGATACAGCCGGCCGATGTGGCCATAGGCCTCCAGCGTGCGCGGCGACAGGCGGCGTTCATGGGCCAGATGCTCCAGCCAGGCGGCCAGAGCGTCCTGCGAAGTCATGGAGGGGGCGCTCAGGCGTCCAGCGGCCATCGCTCGGCCATGCGTTCGACCACGCGGGCGACGAAGGCCACCAGTTCGCAGCCCATGGCGGGGGTGAAGCCGTCTTCCTCGCCTGAACCGAAGGCGCACAGGGCGGCGCGGGGCGCGGCGGCGCCCGGCAGGCGCAGGTTCATCCGCACCAGGGCGACCGAGGCGACCTCACCCTCGGCCGGGCCGAACAGGCTGAGGCCGGTGAAGTTGGGGCCGAGCCAGTGCAGGCCGTCCTCGCCCAGCAGGGCGTCGACGCGGCCCGGCTCCAGCGCCTTCCAGCCGAAGGGGACGGCGCCCGGCTTCTCGATCGCCACGGCGGCGCCGGCCAGGCCGAAACGGCCCTGCGTCACGGCGTCCAGGCAACGCGCCAGTTCGGCGTGGGTCTGGGCCTCCATCAGGTCCAGGGCGGCGACGTGGGTCTGGGTCTGGGCGGCGAAGTTGGCGCGGGCGATCTCTTCGATCAGCTTGCGCGCCCCGGCTTCGCGCTGGGCGACGGCCTCCAGCCGCGCCAGGGCGGCGCGGCCGAAGTCGACGACGTTGCGCCCGGTGGCGGCCAGGCCCAGCTCTTCCAGCAGGGCGCGATCATCCAGCAGGTGTTCGGCGTGATCGCCGAGCCAAGCGCGCACTTCGGGCCAATGCAGGCCTGGCGCCGTCGGGTCGGTGGAGAGGTCCAGGGAAGTGCTCAAACGGACCTCTCGTCGGGTCAGAAACTACAGAATCGACTGACCGGTCTTGCCCCAGTCCGCCAGGAAGGCATCCAACCCCTTGTCGGTTAACGGGTGCTTTACCAGGGCCCTGAAAACGTCGGCCGGAATGGTCGAGGCGTCGGCGCCGGCAAGCGCGGCGGCGGTCACATGGTCCGGATTGCGCACCGAGGCGGCCAGGATTTCCGTGCTGAAATCGTGGATGTCGTACAGGGTGCGGATGTCCTCCAGCAGGCCCACGCCATCGGCGCCGACATCGTCCAGGCGACCGACGAAGGGCGAGATGAAGGTCGCGCCCGCCTTGGCCGCCAGCATGGCCTGGGCCGCCGAGAAGCACAGGGTGACGTTGGTCTTGATCCCCTTGTCGGCGAAGGCGCGGGTGGCGCGCAGGCCGTCCCACGTCAGCGGCAGCTTGACCACGACGTTGGGGGCGATGGAGGCCAGCTTGTCGCCCTCCTTGACCATGGTCTCGAAATCGGTGGCCACGGCCTCGGCCGAGATCGGCCCCTCGACCAGGGCGCAGATTTCGGCGATGACCTCGGCGATGTTGCGACCCGACTTGGCGATCAGGCTAGGATTGGTGGTGACGCCGTCCACCATCCCGGTGGGCAGCAGGTCCTTGATGACGGCGACGTCGGCGGTGTCGAGAAAGAGTTTCATGGAGAAGAGTTCTAACCCTGACCAAGGCGAAGGGCGACTCCGATTCTTCTCCTCCCCATTCCATGGGGAGGTGGCGCAGACGCGCAGCGGCCGTGACGGAGGGGGCGTCTCGACGACGGACGTTTGCGCCACCCCCTCCACCGCTTCGCGGTCCCCCTCCCCACACAGTGGGGAGGAAAGAGCGTGGTGAAGGTCGCCTCCGTCCTCATTCCCCTGCCCGTGCCGGAAGCCTTCGACTACGAAGTCCCGCAAGACCTGTCGGTCGCGCGCGGCGATCAGGTCGCTGTGC
>OFTY01000405.1_pt1 | contig 31888 bp, 27 predicted proteins | sample 1775061 | NCBI WGS metagenome assembly OFTY01 (sample SAMN08195773, study PRJEB24354) | sludge metagenome | isolation source: sludge from phenol fed wastewater aerobic bioreactor B | place: India: Nagpur | collected 2016-09-16 | reverse complement strand
ATAAATAAAAATTCAATTCAGTCTGTTCATATTGGGCCGGCTTGGGGAGGTGGCGGATTATGGGGGCAAGGTTATTTAGGCTTTAATTTGTTTAGAAACACAAGCGGAGTTTGGCCCTATAACACAGATGGCTCAAGTAATTCAGGCGGTGTAATGTTTGTAAGGGCTGGAGGAGATTTTGTATTTTCTTGTAAGACAACAGTTGGTACAGGATCAGGAACATTAAGCGATGCTCAAATTACTGACAATACGAAATTCCAAATAACTTCAGATGGTACGGTAAGAGTCGGTGGAGATTACATACAAAGAGTTTCAATTGGCCCTGCGTGGGGTGGCGGCGGAATTTATGGGATGGGATATATTGGCTTCAACCTATTTCGGAATAAAGCTGGAGGGTGGGATTATGTAAACAACGGTGCTACTAACGGTGGTGTTGTCATGTATTCCGGTGTAAATGGCGATCTATTCTTTTCGACAAAAGCAAGTACAGGCGCAACTTCTGGAACCTTGTCTGATGTAGACATTGTCAATAACTCTGTATTTAGAATCAATTCAGACGGCAAATTAATAATTGGCAAACCAGTTAATGGACCTACCCCATCACTATCATGGAACACCGTCAATAGCTACAAACTATATGTAGAAGGGGGCGTACTAACTGAGAGAGTCCGCGTAGCGGTAAAAAACACAAGCTCCTGGGCAGACTATGTTTTTGCGCCAACTTACCAATTACTACCGCTGCCTGCGCTTCAAAAATATATTGCGGAGCATAATCACTTGCCGGAAGTACCATCTGCTACTGAAGTAGTAGCCAACGGGCTTGACATGGCAGAAATGGATGCAAAGCTATTGATGAAAGTTGAAGAGTTAACACTTTATTTACTGCAACAACAAAAAGAAATTGACGAATTAAAAGCACAATTGAAAAACCAAAAAAATTAGGTACAGTGAAAGCACGATTGACACGATTGATATGCCTTCTTGTTGTTAGTATAATCGGTTGCAAAAAGAAATATACCCATACCGTACTGGACCAAAGTCTGAAAGATAAATACAGCTGGAAAAAAGATAGTTATTGGGCGATGGTCAATAGCGCATCAGGAGAACCAGACACCCTATGGTTGACGGAAGATGTAACAGTTCATCTAAACTACCAAAACTCATCCTCGAATTCCTATGAAAGTATGGTGATGCATTTCATAGAATTAGAACATCAGTATGATAAACTGGATACTTTGCTTTGGAACATTACCATTGGTCCAGGCAGGTATGGCAGCTCCCTCGGCTTTTCACCGCAACCAATGCACGGGAAATCGGACAGCAGCCAATACTATCCTTATCCTGAATTTTATTTTTATCCTTTTAACCCGGAGCCCTCATTCACCTACACAGGCAAACGCCTTGATGCAATACCGGTTGAGGAAATAGAAATACAGGGCATAAAATATTCAAATGTGTATACCCTTAAATATTCTACGCCTGGCGATGCAAAAGCTGACACAATTATTTGGAGTAATGAAATTGGCTTTTTGAAAATTGTACAAAACAATTTTTACCGTCACTCCAGTCGCGAACTAACATTCTATAACATTATCAAATAAACAAAAATGAAAAAGCTGATAACTTTCCTCTTCGCATTTGGTAGCGTCTTCGTAATTAAGGGACAGGGATGGTATAAAAACTATGAAAAGTACTGGTGGTATAGATATCGCCTTGTGAATGATTTTATGAAAATTGGTTTGGGCAATGGTGAGAGCATCCCTGCTTATAAACGGATAAGGGGTGACAAGTATTTAGACTGGGGCGATGCTACTCAAGCCTTGGGCCATTATTTAGCAATGACGGCAACCGAGTACAGGATACTTGAAAATAACGGCTGGAATACGAACCGCTCCTTTCAAGAAAACTTTTTTGCTATAAAGGCTTTCGAACGACTTGATCAAAATGCAGAATCTTACTGCAACGATATTCATGGAACCTATCCAAATAATCCATCGCCGTCGTCGTCGGACCTTAATGGCTTCTTTATCCGGGACGATGTTGCGGACAATTTTGTAACTAACAATATTCAACATTTCAACAGACCTGGTATAATCAATACAAACCCAGTTGGAAATAATAGCATTCAAATTAATGTTGAAAATTACGCTTGGATAAACATAGATGGCGCGTCAAGCTCTTACAATAACAGAGCGCTTATTACCCCTTCCGACTGGTCTTCGATGTACTTTACCCAACGTAATTCGCTTTCTCCGTCTCCCGCAGTAACGGGTGATGCCCCTCAGTATCCTCAGGAAGAGTCGCAAGACCAGTTATCTGAAATATTTGTGGGACTTGCGCTCTCATATTATAGTGTATGGCCCAACGCTTATTATTCGATGCAGAACGTCTATAGAAGCATAAATTGGGCAGGTACTGGACCAAACCCCTGGATAATTAAAAACACCTTGACAAATCATTGTGTTTATGGAGTTGATGGTTGGAAAAATTACTTTGCACCTGGATACGGGTGCTCCGCAGGTGGAGCGATAATGGTTACGTCCGCACCGGCAGCTGCAAAAGGGGCTGACATGATTGCCGGAAGTAATTATAGCACCTCTGGGCTTCTCACAACAGCGAGCGGTTTCGAGCCTGCCTTTCAGGCGACTCAAGCGTTTAATAGCCCCGAAATAATGTTCCAGGAATGCTATGTCGCATTTTCCAGAAACTGGGAAGTTGGTATCCCGACACCTTTTGGTACGATAAGTCTGACAAATACTTCATGGAAAACAATTAGGGATCATGCTATGTCACATGATTGGCGTACCCCCCATTTACCTTTAATATACAAACTAAATTATCCGGGGGGCGGCGTTGGTTATTGTCATGAATGCCATGGAGGTTTGTCATATGAGCAGTTATTAGACTTGTCTTACCCCTGTGGGAACTTCAATTATTCGAGTGAAGTCGATCAGCTATGGGGTGACCGAGAATGGTCGTCTATTGACCGTTTGGGATTTGCGTTCCAAAGAGGCGACAAGAATAATTGCGAATTTAATAACGTTGATTACATGGAATTGTTTAATCTATACAGTTTGGTTGACGGTAACTATCTTAAATGGATTATTAACCCCTATTACGAAGACAATTTCAAAGTAAACTACCCGGATTACAATAACAATGGTTCACATTCAAATAAGTTAAAATTGAATTATCTTGAATACCTTGGCGCCTCCAATACCGTTACGAATAATGGAGATGTGACTTACCGGGGAGCAAAAGTTATTGACTTGAAAAAAGGCTTCCAAGTTGAGTACGGTGGATTTTTTGAAGCCTATGTACAGGACTATTCCTGCTCAAGTGAGAATGAATATCACTATGCCGAATTAACAACTGGTGAGGGCGAAAATTTACATTCAGCGATTATAGAATACAACCCGACTAATACTCTTTATCAAAGTGAACAAGAAAGAACGAATATTTCCAACGAATATTATTCAGAAGATACAGCCGCTGACTACATTGTAACAGACGAAATAATGTCTCAATACCTTGATTCACTTCAAATAGAAATGAGAAACTCTGAAAATGCTGATCTACTTTTCGAGACGTATCCCTACCTTTTTAGTTCTAGCAAAGCTGAAAGAAAGACCACGGTAAACGTGGGCAATACATCAAAACCTTTCTTTTCCGTTTATCCGGTTCCCAACAATGGTATTTTCACAATCCAAGTTTATGATATCGATGAGTATGATGTGATTATTTACAATTTAAACGGAACAGAAGTTTTCCATCAGAAAATATTAAACAAAACAGAGTTTGACATAATCTTACCCAACACAGTTACTTCAGGTTTATACCTATTAGCGGTAACAAGCCGAACTTTTAAGGGTGAGAAAACTATTACGGTAATCAGATAAACATTGCATATTTTTTTAATGACCCCTCTATCGCCATTTCACAGAAGTAAGACGTTGTCATAAATGCTTGGCGCTGGTTCGTGTCCGCACGAACCAGCCCTCAATTAAAGCTCAATTCCGCCCTCACTTTCTCCCAACTTCCTTTTCCAGCATATCACTAACTGCCAGCACCAGGCTATAAGGCAATTCATTGGCTTCCTCACCTACTACATCATAACGGCCTAATGCGGACCAGGTCATAAAAAATCGGGGGAAACCGGAGATGTTCACTTCGTAATACAAACCATCTTTGCGCATATGCGGCAGCACCACCGCCAGTACGCGCAGTTTGTCATAGTGTACGGTGACCGAAAAATTTCTTGGCATTACTTCCCTGCTACTACTTCTTTACCTGCGGCTTCCCATGCCATAATACCACCTTTGAGCTCCACCACATTCTTAAAGCCTTTTTCCTTTAGCGTGGTATAGGCAATATGGCTGCGATGACCAGAGCGACAATACACATACACCGGCTTGCTTTTATCAAGCGTGGCTATGTTGGCGTCGAAACCTTCGTCATTTACATTCATCAGCTTCGCATTCTTAAGATGTCCCTCAGCGTACTCATCGGGTGTGCGCACGTCTATGAGCTGCACATCTTTTTTCGACATGCCTTTTTCAAATGCTTCCACGGTAGTGGTCTGCGCCGTAGAACATCCCAATCCAAAGAAAGAAAGGAAACCAAAAACGAATAACAGCTTTTTCATGCCCTAAAAATACAAAACTATGATGGCGGTTCCGTGACTAAAGTCGCGGCGGTTTCTTTAGATTTACAAACCGGCTATCGAATGGCAGGAAAAGAAAATGAAAAAGATCTGGATGATTGCGCTCTTGTGCGTAGGAGCTGCGGAAATATCGCTCGGGCAGGAAAACGATGCCTCGCAGATATGTGCCAAACAAAGGATACGGGACCACCAGATATGGGCCAAAACCACCGTTGCCGATCCGGCAGAAGACAGCTACGATGTGACCTACGTGCGTCTCAACATTAAAGCAAATAACCTTTCGGTAGGCCTTGCCGGAGATGTCATCACACAGGCAAAGGTAGTGGCAGGTTCTATGCCAAGCTATGTATTTGAGCTGAATAATCAATACATCATTGATTCGGTGCTGGTAAACGGACAAAACTGCCCGGTGACCCATAATGGTGACGTGCATACGGCAACCCTGGCAAATCCACTGTTGCAAAATGCTGCTTTTACCGCACAGGTTTTTTACCATGGCGCCATCAATCCCGGCACTGCTTTTTACAGTACGGGCATTCGCAATCAATCTTCACCGACCTGGGGCAATAGCGTTACTTATACCATGAGCGAGCCCTATGAGTCGAAAGACTGGTGGCCGGTAAAACAATCGCTGACGGATAAAATAGATTCTGCAGACATATGGATTGCTGTTCCATCGGGTTTGAAAGCGGGCAGCAATGGGATACTTACCGGCATTAATGTAATGCCCAACTCAGACTGGCGCTACGAATGGAAAAGTAGGTATCCTATTGACTATTACCTCCTCTCTTTCTCCGTGGCTTCTTATGTTGACTACTCGTTTTACACGCAGTTGCCCAATTCCAACGATTCCGTTCTGGTTCAAAACTATGTCTATGACAATCCACAAACCCTGCCCTATTTCAAAAACAGAATTGACTCTATCGGATTGATGATCCAATATCTTTCTCAACTATTTGGTAAATATCCTTTCTGGCAGGAAAAGTACGGGCATTGCATGGCTCCGCTGAGTGGTGGCATGGAACATCAGACCATGACGACCCTTGGGAATTTTGGAACAACACTCTCCGTACACGAATTGGGGCACCAATGGTTCGGCGACAATGTGACCTGTCAGACCTGGAAAGACATCTGGCTCAACGAGGGCTTTGCATCGTACACGGAGTATCTGTATGTAGAACATTTTTGGTCGCCGGCAGCGGCCTACCTGTACATGTTCGACAAACATAATAAGGTATTGATGGACACGGCAGGCAGTGTATATGTTGACGATACAACAGACGAAAACAGAATTTTCGACGATCGGCTTACCTACGACAAAGGCGCCTCCATCGTACACACCTTACGCTTTGTGTTCAACAACGATAGTCTGTTCTTTGCGGCCCTGCAAAATTATCAGCAGCAATATGCACACCATACGGCTACTACCGAAGATTTCAAAAATTCAGTTGCGCAAACGCTGGGGCAAAACCTCGATACATTTTTCAATCAATGGATATATGGCGAAGGGCATCCTATTTACAGCGTACATTGGAATCAAGTCGGTAACTGGGTCTTTGTACAGTTAGATCAGACTACTTCGCATCCATCGGTGACAGCCTATAACACACCGCTGGAATTTCAATTCTTTTCTCCGCAAGGTGACACTATTGTCCGGGTTCAGAGCAGCCAGCTTTCGCAAAACTTTTCTTTTTACTGGAGCAGGTCCATGTCGGGTATGACTATAGATCCTAATGACTGGATATTGAATGCCTTTGGATCCATCACTCAGGATCCGACACTGGGCGTGGATCAGATCAAGAACGTACACCGTGCCACCGTGACTCCTAACCCTACAAAGGGCAACTGGCTGATAAAAAATACGGGCGAAGACTGTGTATGGCAACTGACGGATGTAAACGGAAAGATGCTAGGGACTGGCACGGCAAGCGGTGAAGCTACCATTCCGGCAGATCAATTACCCTCAGGCATTTATCTGCTACGGATCCGGCAGGGGAAAGCTGTTGAAAACATTAAGCTCATCAAACAATAGAAAAACATGAAGGCCAAATTTATTACTGCCCTTGGCATGTTTGCCCTGATGCAAAGCGCCTACGGACAGCCGCATCCGCCACGTGGCTATGCAAAAACCACCGTGGCCATGGCACAGGAAGATGACTATGATGTGCAGTACATCAATCTGGACCTCGATGCAACAAATCTTTCTACAGCCATCAGCGGACATGTGCGTACTGTAGCAAAAGTGGTTGCGCCTTCGATGACGGACTATTACTTTGAACTCAGCGATCAACTGACCATTGACTCGGCCAGGGTAAACGGACAGACCTATAGCGTGACAACAAGCAATACTTATGTGAGAAAGATCAGCCTCTCTACGCCCCTGCTCCAAAATGCCGTCTTTCAGGCCGATATTTATTACCATGGCGCACCAACGGGTGGAACCGGATTTTTTACCAATGGCATCTTACATCAAACCGACCCTATCTACGGCAAGCAGGTTACCCACACCGTTAGCGCAGCCATCCATTCGCGCGACTGGTTTCCATGCAAGCAATCTCTGACAGATAAAATTGACTCTGTTGACAGCAGAATCACCGTACCGCTCGGCCTTGAAGTGGCGGGCAACGGAATATTGACAAACGTGACACTTAACGGTGCTACAAGCAGCTTTAGCTGGGCTATGCGTTACCCGGTTGACTATTACCTCATTTCGTTTGCCGTTGCGCCCTATCGCCAGTATAGATACTACATGCATTTTGCCAACAGCACAGACTCCATGCTCATTCAAAACTTCGTTTATGATGATGTGACGATCATGCCGCAACATCAGGATGAGCTGGACAGTATTGCTACAGTGATCAATTATTTCTCTTCACTTTTTGGCCGTTATCCGTTCGACAAAGAAAAGTTTGGCATCTGCATGACCCCGCTCGGAGGGGGTATGGAAAATCAAACGATGGTATCTCTTGGCTCACTCGATATGGAGTTGATAGCCCATGAGCTCTCCCATCAGTGGTGGGGCGACTATGTAACCTGCCAGTCTTTGCAGGACATGTGGCTCAATGAAGGTTTTGCAACGTATTGCGAGCAACTGTTTGTAGAGCACTTCCGGAGCGCCGCCGCCATGCGCAGCAAACGTATGGCCGTACACAACTCTGTGATCGGAGCGCCCGGCGGATCGGTGTATGTGGACGATACCACACACGAGTCGCGAATATACAGCGGCAGGCTTACCTACAACAAAGGCGCCGCGGTAGCCCATATGCTGAGATATCAGATCAATAACGACTCGTTGTACTTTGCAGGGCTACAGAGCTACCAGCAACAGTACGCCAACAAAACTGCCACTACCGAAGACTTTAAACAGGTGATTGCACAGACGTCGGCCACCAATCTCGACAGCTTTTTCAACCAATGGGTCTATAAGGAAGGTCTTCCGCTTTACTATGCCCAATGGGCGCAAAATGGAAATACCGCCGTGGTGAAACTTACCCAGAACACCAGTATGCCGTCCTCTGTCAGTCTTTTTACAACTCCGGTAGATATTTTACTGCAGGGGAAACACGGAGATACGCTCATCCGGGTGCTCAACGATCACAATCTGCAGTGGTACAGTTTTCCATGGTCCGACACTATGGTGGGAATGGTTATTGACCCGGAAGATCATATCCTCAATAAAACAATGAGCATTACGCAAAACACGGCTATTCTTTCTGTAAACGAACTTGGGCAGGCAGCCGTGGAAATATTTCCCAATCCCGCGCAAAATGCCTGGCAGATTCGTAAGCTGGTGCCCGGCACGGAACTTACGCTTTACGACATGAACGGCAGCAGGATATGGCATGGCATGAGCGATAGCACCTCTGTTTCTATACCCGCATCTTTACTTCCCCCTGCAGGCTATATGCTCACGATATCTATTGGCGGCAACAATCACAGCTACAAGCTTGTGAAACAATAGCATAAACTAAAAACACAGCAATGGTACTGGAGCATTTTGGTGATCTTTTGATACAAATAGAAAAGCAGCCTCTGGCTTCCCTGAGTATCGTCATCAATCTGATTCTGATCGAAAGTTTACTATCTGTAGATAATGCTGCTGTACTGGCCACCATGGTGCTCGATCTGCCAAAAGACCAGCGGAAAAAAGCCCTTAAATACGGCATCTTCGGCGCATATATTTTCCGGGGTATCTGTCTCGTTTTCGCAGCCATCCTTATCCGTATCTGGTGGTTCAAGCCCGTAGGCGGCGTCTATCTGCTGATACTGGCCATTCGTCACTTCTTTTTTAGCAAGAAGAAAGAAGAGCATCACACTATTGACGAGGAACTGAGCCAGAAACATAAAAGCTGGCTCTATCGCAAAACGCTCGGTGCCTTCGGCCCGTTTTGGGCTACCGTGATACTGGTGGAACTCATGGACCTTGCCTTTTCCATAGACAATGTAATCGCAGCAAATGCCTATACCAAAAATATCATCCTCATCTGGGCGGGTGTGTTTATAGGCATCCTGGCTATGCGCTTTGTAGCCAGCGGATTTGTAAAATTGATGGAACGTTATCCCTTCCTCGATACCTGTGCGTACCTGATCATCGGCATCCTGGGTCTCAAACTATCGCTCTCATTGATTGCACATTTTCACCCTTGTTCCGCTTTCGCTATTTTTCTGGAAGGCCCACAGGGATGTCTTTTGGCGCAGGGCAAAGACCTGCCCGAGGGCGAACATCCGAAGGTCTGGGGCGACTTCATTACTTCCTTTCTGAGTATTGCTATTTTCTTTGTGCCTGTGCTCACTTCGCTGCTGTTTAACTTTCCTAAGAAGCATACGAAAGAAAAAAAATAAAGCCGCAGATAGCTGCGACTTCAAAAGTTTTGCCGGTATATTTTTCGGACTATTGATTTCCGGAAGATGGCTTCTTCATGATAGCGTACACTTCCATCGCAAATCCAATCATCATAAGGATGGGCGCCAGCGTGATGCGGCGAAAACTGTAAATCTCATCATAGTTGAACTGATGTGGGTCGGGGCTCTTTCCTCCGGACATCAGTGCAAGCCCGATCAGGATCAGCGCCACACCTCCTATCATCCAGGTGTAATTGCCTTTGTCGAATAAAAATACCTGATTGCCCTTCGGCTCAGTAGATGCAGGCGTTGATTTGGAATTTGCGGTTGCCATTGTATGCAAAATTTAAGGTGTACAAATTAATAAAGATCATCCACATGCATTTTCAGGTATTTTACTACCGAACGATGGGTGCTGATCACCGATATGAGAATACCGAGCACCACAATACCGATCATTAGCAAGGCTAGAAGCATGGGTTCGTGTAAGGCCTTGAGCGGATAGAAAAAGCTTTCGGCAAAAGATATGACCACCCAGAGACCCACTACTGCAATAACACCACTGATCAGTCCGTTCACTACCGCCCGGCTGTCGAACGGCCTGGTGATGAACCAACGCGTAGCGCCTACCATCTGCATGGTTTTGATCAAAAAGCGATTGCTAAACATCGCAAGGCGAACGGTATTATCAATAAGTATGACCACGGCGATAAACAGCACCAGCGATATTGCGCCCAGTATGATGCCGATCTTCCGGAAGGTGGCATTCATCTTTCCCAGCACTACCGTCGGGTAGCTGACCTCGCGCACTATATTGCTCTGCTTGATAAACTGCTCAATTTTCGAAAGGCTGTCCTCATTGACATAAGGCTCATACAACCTCAGGCTGATAGAAGAATACAAGGGATTGAAATCGAGCAACTCGGTAAAATCCTCTCCCCATTCTTTTTCAAACTCTTTGGCAGCTTCCTCACGTGTAGTGATGGCCACCTGTCGGCTAAAAGGCTGTTGCTCCAGAATATTTTTAAGTTGAGCGGCGAGCTCGGGTCGGGTGTTATCATGCAGCACCACCTGCACTTCTATATCTTCTTTAAATGACCTTGTGATGCCCCGGCCATTAATCACCAGCCAACCCAGCGTACCAATAAGGAATAACACCAGCGAAACGCCGATGATTGCGTAAACGTATGAAGGTTTTGATTTTGATCCTGCTGACATGCACCTCGGTTATCGGTCAAAAGTAAAAAAATAAACAACCTGTGAACGAGCAGTGTTGTTAAAAAAAATGATGACCGTCGCGCTGCGCCTACCACCGCTTTTACTACCACATTTTTTACTTTTACCGGATGCAGGATTTACGACCGTTTTTTGAAGATCGCCACTTTCTGGAAGAGCAGCCGGAAGGCAGCTATCAGCCGTTGCAATGGGGCGCCAATATACCCTATGCCACGGCCTCCCGTTTCGACTGGGAAGAGGCCGACATCGTGCTGGTGGGCTGCGGCGAAGTGAGAGGTGAAAACCACGAAGCGGTGTACTCGCAGGCGCCGGATGCCATACGCGAACAATTGTACCAACTCTATAACTGGCACCAGACGGTAAAGATCGCAGACGCCGGCAACATACGTCAGGGTGCAAGCCTCGAGGACACACGGGCCGCGCTTTCGGCAGTGCTGGAAGAGCTGCAGGCGGCGGGTAAGGTAGTGATTGTACTTGGCGGCTCGCACGACCTTACCATGCAGCAATACGATGCTTTTAAGAAAACGGGCAAAATGATCAATGCCGCCGTGGCCGACATGCTGGTGGACCTCGATGAAACGGAGGAGATGACCTCGAGAAGCTTTCTCATGGACATGCTTACCTCGCAGCCCAATTATGTGCGGCATTATAGCCATATCGGCTTTCAGAGTTATTATGTACATCCGCGTATGCTGGAAACCCTGGACAAACTACGTTTCGACTTCTTTCGCCTGGGCCGGGTACGCGAACATTTTGAAGACATGGAACCTGTGCTGCGCACCAGCGACCTGTTTAGCTTCGATATTTCTGCCATCCGCTACAGCGATGCGCCTGTCAACACTGAAGGCTCGCCCAACGGGTTTACCGGCGATGAGGCCTGCGTACTGACGCGCTTTGCGGGTATGAGCAACAAACTCACCTCACTTGGTCTCTATGGCTATGAACCCCGCAAAGACCGGTATCGGATGACGGCAAAACTGCTCTCCCAGATGATCTGGTACTTTATTGACGGCTACCTGATCCGGAAGAGTGAAGCGCGCCTTACAGACCACGAAGAGTTTGTTGAATTTTACGTGACCTTTACCAGCAACGACACCATATTTCTAAAAAGCAAACGCACCAATCGCTGGTGGATGAAGTTGCCCAACAATATGTTTGTACCCTGTTCGTACAACGACTATCTGCTGGCGAGCAATAATGAAATACCCGAGCGCTGGCTACGCGAACAGGAGCGGCTTTTGTAATTCGTTTCAGTTATTTTTGCATACAACCACTCACACAGCGGAGTGGTTTTTTTATCCAGATTCGTATCGAAGATGATTGAAAACAAAAACATCATAGAACAGGAGGAGCGCGCGGTGCTCATAGGGCTTGTTTACAAAGAGCAGACAGAGACGATGGTAAAGGAATACCTGTCTGAACTGGCCTTTCTGGCAGAAACAGCCGGCGCCACCACCGAAAAGATTTTTATCCAGAAGCTTCCTAAACCCGACAGCCGCACCTTCATTGGCAAGGGCAAGCTGGAAGAAATACGAATCTATGTTCAGAGTAAAGGCATCAACCTCGCCATATTTGATGACGAACTGACCGGAGCACAGATCGGCAATATCAGTGAGGCATTGGGAATCAAAACCATTGACCGAAGCGATCTGATCCTCGACATTTTTGCGCGACGGGCAAAAACGGCACAGGCCAAAGCACAGGTGGAGCTGGCGCAATATCAATACATCCTTCCGCGGTTGAAAGGTATGTGGAAACACCTGGAGCGCCTGGGTGGCGGCATCGGTACGCGCGGACCGGGTGAAAGTGAAATTGAGACGGACCGCCGGATTGTGAAAGACAAAATAAACCTGCTGCGCAGACGCCTGGCCGAGATTGATAAGCAGTCGGTAACCCAACGAAAGGAAAGGGGTACCTATGTGCGGGTGGCACTGGTGGGCTATACGAACGTGGGCAAAAGCACATTGATGAACCTGCTGAGCAAGTCGGACGTTTTTGCAGAAAACAAACTCTTTGCAACCCTCGATACTACTACCCGAAAAGTAGTGTTTGAACAGACACCATTTTTGCTCAGCGACACCGTAGGCTTTATTCGCAAGCTACCGCATCACCTCGTAGAGAGTTTCAAGAGCACGCTCGACGAAGTGCGCGAAGCGGACTGTCTGCTGCATGTAGTGGATATTTCGCACCCGGCTTATGAAGACCAGATGGGCACCGTCAATAAAACGCTGCAGGACATTGGCGCATTCGACAAACCTATGCTTACCATCTTCAACAAAATGGACCTGTACGAAGAAAAAGTGTTCGACCCCTGGCTGCAAGATGAAGTGAAGGCCGACCTGCTGAAGCAATTAAAAAGACGATGGGACAACCTGCTGCATGGACAATGTGTTTTCGTTTCGGCTATTGAGCGCACCAATCTTGAGGATCTACGCTATACCATTCTCAACAAAGTGAAGGAACTCTATCAGGAGCGATACCCCTATCTTACGCAGTTTTACTAAGCTTTTTCTGCCCAATAATTGATTACGTAAAAATTTCTATATCCTCGCTGTTTTAAAATCGGCTTTTTTTGGTTTAATTTTCTAAGAGAAATGATCAAAACGATAGTGCCCTATGAAGCAGCAAAAAACGCGGGAACTTCTGGTGACCACAAAGGTGGCCGAGACCTGGAGCGACGATTTTGAACAGCGCGTGGACGAACTTATATGCCTTGTCAACAAGGTAGATACCGACCGCAATCTTCAGAATGTTACCGAAACTATGGATGTTTATCACAACAGCACGCACAAGCCTAAAGTCCGCAGAAAAAAGTCGTTGCAGTCCGACAGGCCTTTCGAATTTCTCGCCTACCGCAATTAGTCCAGGGCCCGGTTTAAAAAATCCACCAGCGGCTGCATGGCGGTAAATATACTCAGCAGGTTCTTTTCCAGACTCTTTGCCGTTAGCATGTCATCCGCGAGAGGCGTAATTACAGTAAAACTCTTCATCTTCAAAAATTCTATGGCGGGGTTGCCGGCATCATAGCCCTGAGGTGGTGTTTTTAAGCGGTCGCCATCAAGCTTTGAAAAATACTTCCTGAACGATTTTTCCTGAAGCATACGCTGAAAGGCTTCGAAGTTGTAATCTATTTCCTGTCGTACCTTTTTTAAAATCGGTGCCTCCGGCATCCACATGCCCCCTCCTGCAAAGCTTTTGCCTCCCGGCTCTATATGCAGGTAATAACCGGCTCCTTCAAACTTGCGTCCACCACGACTCATGAAGGCGCCGAAATTGGGCTTGTAGGGAGTTTTATCTTTCGAAAAACGTACATCCCGAAAAATCCTGAAGATGCTATCCTTCGCCTTTTGCCCGGCGAATGCAGCGTCGAGTGCGGTCATCTGCGCCAGCAAAGCATCTACCTGTTGCTCAAAATCGGCCCTCGCTTCCGCATATTCATCGCGGTGCCCGTCAAACCAATTTTTATCATTGTGTTTTTTCAAACCTGAAAGGAAGGATATGGTTTTGGATTGAAGCATCGGAAACAAGTTTTGAAATCAAATGTAAAGATTCAATACGCAGCAAAATAATCTGAACAACAGCGCCCAATAAACTGGTAAAATTAGCCTGCAGGCAGGATAGCTACGTGTAATTAAATACCTTTGACCCTCTTTAACAGGAAAGAACGTTGAATAAGAAGAAAAGACTGGCTATACTGGGATCTACCGGGTCTATCGGCACGCAGGCGCTGGAAGTAGTGGCTGCGCATCCGGGTCTCTTTGAGGTGGAAATACTAAGTGCCCATAGCAATGCGGCACTGCTGATAGAACAGGCCAGAAAATTTAAGCCTAATGCAGTGGTGGTAACCGACGAGAGCCAATACCAGAAGGTGAAGGAAGCCCTCGCACCTACGCAGGCGAAAGTGTTTGCCGGCATGGCAGCGCTGACCGATGTAGTACAATGGGAAACGGTGGATACTGTCTTAGGCGCCATAGTGGGCTTTGCCGGTCTGCACTCCATACTGGCGGCTATAGAAGCCGGAAAGACCATAGCTCTTGCCAACAAAGAAACACTGGTGGTAGCCGGCGAGCTCGTGATGCGGCGCGCCGCCGAAAAAGGCGTCCGGATCATTCCGGTGGATAGTGAACACTCTGCCATTTTCCAATGCCTTACCGGCGAAGATGCGGCCAAAGTGGAAAAGATCATGCTCACCGCTTCGGGTGGACCCTTTCTGGGAAGAAAGACAAACTATCTGGTCAATGTAAAAGCTTCCCATGCCTTGCAACATCCTAACTGGACCATGGGTGCAAAAATCACCATCGACAGCGCCACACTGATGAACAAGGGGCTGGAAATGATAGAAGCCAAATGGCTGTTTGGCCTGCGCAACGAACAGATTGAAGTGGTGATCCATCCACAATCCATTCTGCACTCTTTTGTGCAGTTTGTAGATGGCTCCATAAAAGCGCAGATGGGCCTGCCCGACATGAAACTACCCATACAGTATGCCCTTGCCTATCCCGTACGTCTTCCCAACGATTTTAAGCGTTTTTCGTTCCGCGATTTTACGAAACTTAGTTTTGACCAACCCGATTACAAAACCTTTCGCAACCTGGCGCTGGCGCAGGAAGCCATGGAAAAAGGCGGCAATCTGCCCTGTGTAATGAACGCAGCCAACGAGGTGGTGGTGCATGCCTTCCTCGGCAATAAGGTCGGCTTTCTGGAAATGAGCGAAATGATTGAAAAGACGATGGAAAAAGTACCCTTCGTTGCCGCTCCCACACTCGCAGACTGCGAACATTCGGATCATGAAGCGCGCGCCTATGCCGCCGAACTTGTGAAAAATGGGCAGCTTTCCGTTTACTAAATTCTATATTTAACCTCATGTTACTGAATACAGTCCTTCTTATATCCGGTGGTTGGGTGCAGGCTTTGCAACTTCTGGCCGCCTTGTCTTTACTGATCCTGCTCCATGAGTTTGGCCACTTTTTCTTTGCACGGTTATTTAAGACCCGGGTCGAAAAATTTTACCTCTTCTTCGATTTTCTCTTTCCTTTTCCTGGCTTGCTCAACTTCGCTTTGTTTAAAAAGAAGAAAGGCGATACAGAATATGGTCTGGGCTGGTTTCCCCTGGGCGGATATGTAAAAATATCGGGCATGGTGGATGAGAGCATGGACAAAGAGCAAATGAAATTACCGCCAGAGCCCTGGGAATATCGCTCAAAGAAAGCCTGGCAACGTCTCTTCATCATGTTGGGGGGCATCATCATGAACATTCTGGTAGCTATTGTCCTCTATATCGCCATCTTCGGTATCTGGGGCGAGCAATATCTGCCGCTTGAAAACATGCGCTACGGTATTTCGGCCGATAGTATTGCTGAAAAGGTGGGACTACGCGATGGGGACAAAATTGTAAGCGTGGGCGGAAAAAAAGTAGATCGCTTCGGAGATGTAATGAAGGAATTCATTTTTCAGGAGGCCGGAGCTATGGTGGTGGAGCGCAACGGTGAGCAGGTAAGCATCAGCATTCCCGAGGGCACCACACGCGAAATTCTGAAAGCTAGAAAAAAAGGAACCTTTATAGACGTGCGCACCCCTTTTCTGGTAGGGAAGGTGGACAAGGGAACAGAAGCAGACAAGATGGGATTGAAGAAAGGCGATAGTATCATTGCACTCAATGGCATGCCAACGCCATTTTTCGATGCCTTTGAGGACGCAAAGCGCATGAACAAAGGGAAAGCTGTGACCCTTATGGTCGTAAGAAACGGACGAACCCAACAACTTCAGGGAAAGCTACCTGCCGATGGAATTTTTGGTTTTAAACCCGATGCCGACGCAGAAAAATATTTTGATCTCAAAACCATACGATATGGGTTTTTCGGCGCTATCGCCAAAGGCTTTTCCACTACCTTCGAAACCTTCGGATCTTATTGGGAGCAGTTTCGCTTTCTGTTTACTTCCAAAGAAGTAAAGGCTTCTGAGAGCCTGGGCGGCATTGTGAGTTTTGGGCAAATGTTTCCACCGGTATTTACCTGGGAGACTTTCCTACACCTTACTGCCTTTGTTTCCATCATTCTCGCCTTTATGAATTTACTGCCCATACCAGGGTTAGACGGAGGCTATGTGCTGTTTCTTATGTTCGAGCTGGTGTCGGGAAGAAAGGTGAGCGACAAAGTGATGGAACGTGCTACCACCGTGGGCCTGGTGCTGTTGCTGGGCCTTATGCTGTATGCCAACGGACTGGATATCTTTCGGCTCTTCCGTAAGTAAGTGTTGGAGGGGGAAAGACCTGCCGCAAACACTTCTTACCCAAGGACGGGGATAAAATTGAAGGCTGCCCAAACGGACAGCCTTTTTATTGTTGAAGCGGGCTTGATTACTCCGGGTATTTCAAGCCGTGTTGCGAAAGGTGTGTGCAAACACGGCTTGAATTGGCAGAAGGAGTTAGGAGGGTAAGGGGCTAGCCATCGACGAATTTGCAAGTCATTTTTTACTAATGAATTACGAGTCAAAGTAAACCAAACCCGTCCTTTGGGAAGTATAATTTCTTACGAACGGTCGAAAATCGTGAACGAACGGTCGAAAATCGCACATTTCCGGTCAATCCTCCAAACCTTTATGAAGCATTTTAAAATGGTTGAGGAAGGTATGTTTGCTTCTTCGGGATACGGGTATTACCGTTCCGTCCGATAGTTCTACGGTATTTTCCCGTCCGTTGTAGCTCCTCACAAAGTTGAAGGAAATGATGTGTGACTTGTGAATCTGGCAAAAGGTATGATCGGGCAACAGCTTCCGCACTTCCCCGATTGCATAGGAGCAAAGTATTTTTTTCTGGCTGTTCAGGAAAACCCAGGTGTAGATTCTGTCGCTCTCGCAACGGATGATCTCCGAGGCTTTGACAAACAAAAAGCCATCACTGCTCTGTAATGCGATCTTGTCCTGCCCGTTTTGTCCTGCACGGATCTCTTTGAGCAAAGCGCTGAAGTCTGTGCCGGAGTGTTGCTGATTTCTGATACGCCGTTTGGCATGGTCGAGGGCAATGCGCAGCTCCTCATGATCTACGGGCTTTAGCAGGTAGCCTGCTGCCGCGTGTTTAAAAGCTTCAATAGCATATCCTTCATGAGCGGTGGTAAATATGATCTCGCAGTTGTTGCCCGCTATCTGTTCTGCTATGTCGAAGCCGGTGCCATAAGGCAAAATGACGTCGAGAAAAACAAGATCGGGCTTTAAGGCATGTATTTTCTCCAAGGCCAAATCGACATTGTTGCAGCTCGCTACCACCACCACTTCCTCATCTACTTCCCTGATCAACAACTCAAGAAGTTCGGCAACGGGTGCTTCGTCTTCCACGATTATTGCTCTTATCTTAAGTCCTGTTCTTTGGGATTGTGCATCAAAACGCCTGGCCGGACTACAATATTATCTTTTTAGCATACATCCTGCCACCGTCAGAAAATAATTTTTTTAAATTAATTTTTAGTTTTTCGACCTGTAACCCCAGCCAGCAGTGCATAAAAACGCCCCGGCGGTAAGGGCCGGGGCGATGTTGTTCCGCACGATTTCTTATTTCTTCATCAGTGCAAAATCCAGCACTTCGTCCATCTCTGAAACATAGTGAAATTTCACACCCTTGATATAGTCTTTGTTGATTTCTTCTACGTCCTTTTCATTTTGCCGGCATAGGATGATGTCTTTGATGCCCGCCCTTTTCGCGGCCAATACTTTTTCCTTGATGCCACCCACGGGCAGCACTTGTCCGCGCAGCGTTATCTCACCGGTCATAGCGAGGTAAGGACGCACACGCCGCCCGGTGAACACGGAAGCCAGAGCGGTTAGCATGGTTACGCCGGCACTTGGCCCGTCCTTGGGCACCGCACCTTCAGGTACGTGAATATGCACGTTGTTTTCTTCAAATTTTTCGGAGGGAATATTAAGCCGGTCGGCATGGGCCCGCAGATAAGAATGTGCTGTGCTCGCGCTTTCCTTCATTACGTTGCCGAGATTGCCTGTGAGGGTAAATCCGCCTTTGCCTTTAGAAAGACTGCTTTCAATAAACAAAATATCGCCACCCACATAGGTCCAGGCAAGCCCAACGGCCACACCGGCAGGATGGCCCTTGGTGTAGATCTCATTATTGAACTTTGGTTTTCCCAGCACCTTCTCGATCTGGTCTGCAGATACCTGCGGCGCTACCTTTTCTTCCATAGCCACCTGCCTTGCCGTAGAGCGCATAAAGGCAGCCATGAGCCGGTCGAGCTCCCGTACGCCGGACTCGCGGGTATATTCCTGCACAATTTTAGTAAGCACCTTGTCGGGAAAACGCAGGGGTAGCCTGGGAAGTCCGTGCAATTCTTTTTGTTTGGGAATAAGGTGCCTTTTGGCGATCTCTATTTTTTCTTCTGTTGAATAGCCCGTTAGCTGAATGATTTCGAGACGGTCTCTCAAAGCAGGCTGAATATCGCTCAGGTTGTTTGCGGTGGCTATAAACAACACGCGGGAAAGATCGAATTCGAGCTCCAGATAATTATCGTAGAAAGTATTGTTTTGCTCGGGATCTAATATTTCGAGTAAGGCCGAACTTGGGTCTCCGCGGAAATCTTTTCCGATCTTGTCAATCTCATCGAGTATAAACACCGGGTTGGCCGACTTTACTTTGCGCAAAGACTGAATGACCCGTCCTGGCATGGCCCCGATGTAAGTTTTCCGATGTCCGCGCAGTTCACTTTCGTCATGCAATCCGCCCAGGCTCAGCCGCACATATTTCCGGTTGATGGCATTAGCGATACTTTTACCCAGTGAGGTTTTACCAATACCCGGAGGACCCACAAAACAAAGGATGGGAGACTTCAGATCTCCCTTCAGCTTTAGCACCGCAAGGTATTCAAGAATACGATCCTTGATCTTATCCATGCCATAATGATCGTCGTCGAGCACCTTCTGCGCACGTTTCAGATCGTACTTATCTTCGGTGTACGTTCCCCAGGGAAGATCGAGGATGAGATCGAGGTGGTTGTAGATCACAGAATAGTCGGGCGTGCTTGGGTGCATACGCTCCAGCTTCTGGATATTTTTATTAAAAAGCTCGCGGGCGGCTTCGGTAAGTTTCACTTCTTCGGCCCGCTTCTGCAGATCGCGAAGTTCCCGTTCATTAGGGTCTCCTCCCAGTTCTTCTTTAATGCTCTTGAGCTGTTGCTGCAAAAAATATTCGCGCTGCTGTTTGTCTATCTCTCCGCGGGTCTTATTGGTAATCTCGTTTTTCAACTCCGCCATTTGCAGCTCTCCCTGCAATAGGGTAAAGAGCTTTTCAGCCCGCCGCCGGATATCATTTTCCTCCAGCATTTCCTGTTTGTCTGCAAGCTTGGCGTTAATATTGGATGCCACAAAATGCATCAGGAAGGAGCGATGCTCAATGTTTTTGAGGATCATGCTCGTTTCGTTGGGAATATTGGTGCCCAACTGTGCGATGCGTTCTGAATGATCTTTGATCGAGGACATCAAAGCCTCGAACGTGGGATCGTTTGCCGGAAAATGATCTTCGAGATAGCGGATACGCGCTGTGAAATAAGGATCGGACTGAACGAAAGATTCAATCTCAAAACGCATGCGGCCCATGATAAACACCGTGATGTTGCCATCGGGCATTTTGATGTGTTTGATCACCTTAGCAAGCGTACCTACGCGGAAGACATCTTCTGTATCCGGGTCATCATTATTGCCATCCTTTTGCGCCACTACGCCGATCCATTTTCCCGATTTTTGAGCATCGGCTATGGCCTGCACCGATTTCTCGCGGGCTACAGTAATGGGCAGCACTACATTGGGAAATAAAACTGTATTGCGTAAAGCTATTACCGGAATCTCATCAGGAAGACTTCCTTTTTCATCTTCATTCAACTCATCTTCGCCCAAAGGAACGATGGGCATAAACTCCATTTCCTGCTCGGGCTGACCAAATAACATATCTATCATTGACTTCATTGCGGACATTATGACAATTATACCTCAGTTTTGGTTTAATATTGGGGACTTGTCAGGGTCAATATTAGTGCCACGGCTGCTACACCTGTAAATATTGCAGACCTGACTTGACTTATTTTTGCACTAAACGACGCTTCATTCATGAGACCACTACTACTCACTACGCTGCTTTGCACCACCCTTTGCGCTACACGGACCGCAGCTCAAAAAGTAGATACCGTCAGTAACTTCAAGGTGGAGGTAAATGTACCAAAACGATTTTATGTGGGTAGCGGCCTTGACTTTGCCCTGTTGTCCACGTCCATTACCTCAAGACCGGGCGAATCCACCTATCTGACGATACCGCGCTTTACCGCTATTGTCAACCTGGGTTTCAGCTTTAATTACGACCTGACCGAGCACTTCGGCATTATGACTGGCGTGGGATTGCGCAACATAGGTTTTATTGAAAAGTACGATGATCTGAAGGTGAAAAGAAGGGTGTATGCTTTAGGCATACCGCTGGGAATTAAAATCGGAGATTTGCGCAATCGCAATTTTATTTTCGCCGGTGGCGGTATCGATCTTCCTTTCCATTACAAAGTGAAATCTTTTACCAGCCGAAGCAAGAAAGAAAAAGAAGGAGAATGGTTTGGCGATCAGACTCCGCGCATCATGCCCTTTGTTTTCATCGGGCATTCGTGGGACCCCGGGGTAACGCTTAAACTGCAGTACTACCCGGGCAATTTCTTAAATCCTAATTACGAAACCACAGATGCATCGGGCTATACCAGCAAGCCTTTTACCGATTATAAAGTAAACCTGCTGCTCCTCAGCCTCGGTTTCGATATTCACTACGGACAGTACAAAATTCAACAGCGCGAATATCTGGATCTGAAAAAGAAACGCGAACAACGCAAGCTGGAGATGTAAAAGCCCCCGCAAAAAAGCGAAGGCTTTTGAACTAATATTTTCCGGGAAAGCTACCGGCCAAACAGCATTCCGACGGTAAGGCTCATCGAGAGATTTTTCCAGGTATAATCGTCGCCACCACCCGGCACTATGTTGGTTAAACCAATGCCGGAATTGCCCCGGATAAAAAATCCACGCGGCGCCTGAAAACCGAGATTGAGGTTGAGCCCCGCATCCGTTCCTTTGATGTCGTCGCGCTGCGCATTATCTCCGATCTCAAGATCATATTGATCTGAAGTGGTCACAATGGGCGTTCCGTTGTTTTCTCGTAAGGTGCGTCGCTCCTTCACTTCGCCGCCAATGGCAAAGGCTACGTAAGGTCCCGCGCCAATGAAAAATTGCCCTCTGCGCGGACGACCAAATTTTAGCTGAAAATTGAGTGGAAGCTCGAGGTAGTTTACACGCACTTTGTTGTTGTACGTAGCATAGGTACCACCCAGATGCTCAGAATATTTATCAGTCGATCCTTTTTGATTGAAGAAAACGCCCGGCTGTATGGAAAACATCCGGTCGAACCCTATGTCCACAATACCACCCACCTTCCAGCCGATGCGCGCCCCAAAGTCTGCATTGTCGGCGTAAGGATCGTCCACATTGAACCGCGACCAGTTAGCGCCCACTTCCGGGCCCACCCGTATCCACTGCGCAGAAGCTCCGGCACTGGCCAAAGCAAGCACAACAAACAGTAATAGCTTTTTCATACCGCATTTTTCAGGGAAGAAAATAAAACCTGTACCATGCGGGCGAAGACAGTGTTAAAAAAAACGAAAAGGACGAGGTATTAGCCAAACAGGAATTTATAAAGGGCTTTTACCATCGACTGCTTATAAAGGCAATCTTCTATCTGTTGCACCCATTTTAGCCGACGTACTGCATTGGTCAGAAATATTTCATCTGCCGCTTGCAGTTCCTGTAGGGTTAAGGTGCGTTCGGAAAGGCTAAACACAGGAGGAAGTTTGGAAAACAAATACCGGCGCATGGTTCCTTCGATGCATCCTTCGGAAAGCGGTGGGGTAAAAATTTCGCTGTTTCTGATCCAGAAAATATTGGAGGTACCACTTTCTATGATGTGCTGGTCCTGTGCAAGCAAGATATCGTCCCAGCCCTTTTTCCGCGCCATCTCCATGCCTGCGGTATAGAGCGGAAGATTGATGCTTTTCAGATTTCCGTTGATGGTAAAATCTTTAAATGGCAAATCAATCAGTCCCAGCTTCCATCCTTTTTCGTTGAGCTCAAAAACGGAAGCATCCAGGACACTTGTTTCTATCAGAAAATGAAACTGCCCTTGCAACTGCTCCACCTGAAAACGTACCCGGCAATGCGGAGTGTACGACTGGGCAGACAGGGTGCGCTTGATCTGTTCATCAAAAAAATGCTGTGTGAAATATTCAGGTACGCTCATCTGCACCTGAGGCATTCCCCTCACCAATCGCTCGAAATGAAACGCACTAAGCTGTGGAGCGCCATCTTTGACCAGCAAACTCTCAAAGAGTCCGCTCGAAAAGCGGAAGACGCTTCCCCCGACCTGTGGTGGCGCTTCCTGCTCGGTGAGCAATACTCCGTTGTAATTGATGATCTGCATACAGCTTGGGCTCAATAAAAATAGTTTAAGCGATCAATGATCGTATTTTTGCGCAAACTTTTTTGATTATGAATCTGGAACCTGCTGTTCCTGTGCGATGGCTGGCAAATTTTATTGAGGCAAAGCTGGTAGGAAACGAAGAGCAGTCTGCCACCGGTCTCAACGAGATCCACAAAGTGCGGGCGGGTGATATTTCATTCGTTGACTTTGAGAAGTATTACAACAAATGCCTCCACTCTGCTGCCACCATCATCATCATCAACAAAGAAGTGGAATGCCCTGCGGGAAAAACTCTTTTGGTACACCCCGACCCATTCAGCGCTTATGTAAAGCTGGTCAAACATTTTCGTTCGTTTGAACCTTCAAGTAAAATGATCAGCGACAGCGCATCTATCGGCGAAGGTACACATTTGCAACCGGGCGTGTTTGTAGGCAACCATGTGAAGATTGGAAAAAACTGCCTGATCCATCCCAACGTTACCATTTACGACCACACAGAAATTGGCGATCATGTGATCATCCATGCAGGAACAGTTTTGGGCGCCGACGCTTTTTATTTTAAACGGAGAAAGGAACGCGAAGTGCAATATGACAAGCTGGAAAGCTGCGGTCGTGTGATCATTGAAGACCATGTGGAAATAGGCGCCTGCTGCACCATTGACAAAGGAGTGAGCGGAGATACCATCATTGGGAAAGGCACCAAGCTCGACAATCATATTCATATTGGTCATGGCGCGGTGATTGGGCGAAACTGCCTTTTTGCGGCGCAAGTGGGCATTGGCGGCAAAGCCATTATAGAAGATGAGGTGATCTTGTGGGGACAGGTTGGCGTGAGCAAAGACCTGACTATTGGCAAGGGTGCTGTGGTGTATGCACAAAGCGGAGTGCCAGCGAGTATTGAGGGTGCGAAGGTTTACTTCGGTAGTCCGGTAGAAGACGCGAAAACAAAAATGAAAGAGCTCAACTGGATTAAGCGCATACCGGAAATGTGGGATAAACTCCAGCAGCCATCGGAAGACTAAACTTTTTTATTCAGCCACTCACTTTTTAAAATTCCTGTGATCACGAGGTCTTCGAGTTTGCCGTGCAATAGATAGCTTTCGCGCAGGATGCCTTCGGTTTTTGCGCCGAGCCGGCTGGCTACGGCAGCACTGCGCGTATTGGCGGGTATAAAGTGAATTTCTACTTTGTTCATTGCCAGTTGCTCAAAAATGTAGTTCAGTAAAGAGACGAGACATTTATTTACAATTCCTTTTCCTTCAAACTCTTTTACGAGCCAATAGCCCACCTGCGCCCGCTGAAGCTGATGATTCCAATGCATCATACCTACGCTGCCTATGATCTGATTGTTGTAAAGGATAGCCAATGCAAAACCTTCCTGCGCCTGTAGCCAGTTCAGGGATTGCTCTATAAAATCGAGTGAGTGTTTCGGTTGTCTGGTTTCATCCACCCAGGCAAACCAACGCCGCAAATGAGCCCGATTCTCATTGACCAGGGCAAACAATTGCTGAGCGTCTTCTACAACAAAATTGCGCAGTTGTATTTCGTCATTAACCGGAAGGGTGATCATTTATCCAAAGGTTTAACTTTTACGACAAAGTATTTCAAATTCTGCCAGCACAATATTTTCCGTAAGTTTGAATGCTTATAAAAATATAATGTCAACCCTTGAATTAAAAGTTTACGAAATATTTAAGAACAAACTCTGAGAAAAAGAAGCCGAGGTGATTATCGAATATTTCGAGGCAAAGGCAGAAGAAAAATACCTGCAGAAAAGAGACATCTTAACCACGAAAGAAGACCTGGCTAATACCAAGGTTGACCTTATCAAGTGGATGGTAGGGTTTTGGATTGCTCAAATGGCTGCGATCATTGGGCTGTATTTAAAAGGTTGACTCAAAAACGCCTCCTATCTGAGCCTTAATGTTTAAAATGCCTTTCGCCGGTAAGCACTAAAGCCATTCCATTTTCCTTGCAATAGTTGATGGTATCGCCATCGCGAACGGAGCCGCCGGGCTGAATGATTGCTGTAATACCTTCCGCATGCGCCATTTTTGCACAGTCGTCGAAAGGGAAAAAAGCATCGGAAGCCAATACCGCGCCTTCCAGCGAAAAACCAAATTGCCTGGCTTTTTCTACCGCTTGTCGCAGCGCATCTATGCGGCTGGTTTGTCCACAGCCTTTGCCCACCAAACGCATATCTTTTACCAAAGCAATCGCATTCGATTTTAAATGCTTGCACACGATGTTGGCAAACTCAAGGTTTTGCTTTTCATCTTCGCTGCAATTACGAGCGCCTTCTTCTTTCCAGAATTCAAAATTGCCTTTATCGGAAGCTTGAGTCAATACACCATTCAGCACTCGCTTAAACTCACGATCCGGATAAAAGTTTTGCTTCTGCAGCAACAAAATTCTGTTCTTTTTGCTCTTCAATATTTTCAGTGCATCTTCATCAAAAGCCGGCACAATCAGTATTTCAAAAAACAATTCGTTGATCTTTTGCGCCACTGCCGCATTGATGGTTTGATTGGTGATCAGTACGCCGCCAAATGCACTTTCAGGATCGCCGGCTAAGGCATTCTCCCATGCGGTTGCTACATCATCTGCCAAAGCTACACCGCACACATTGGTGTGTTTGATAATGGCAAAAGCCGGTTGCTGAAATTCTGAAATGATCTGACATGCTGCATCTACATCAACCAGATTATTGTAAGAAAGTTCTTTGCCATTGAGCTTTTCAAAAAGGCTTTCCAAATCGCCGTAAAATGCTGCCTGCTGATGTGGATTTTCGCCGTAGCGCAGTGAGTGCTTATTGCTCACCGAAAGCTGGAAAGATCCTGTGCCGGTTTTTTCAAGAAAATAATTGGCAATGGCTACATCGTAATGCGCCACTACTTCAAAAGCCTTTGCTGCCAGCACCTTTCTTTGTTCCAGCGAAAGTTCTCCATGTTGTGCTTCGAGAAGGTTTACCAGTTCTGCATAGTCTTCTTTTGCAGCAATCACCGCTACATCTTTATGGTTTTTTGCCGCAGCGCGAATCATCGAAGGACCGCCGATGTCTATTTTCTCAATGATGGCTTGCTCTTCTGTTGTATTCTTTACGGTTTCTTCAAAAGGATAAAGATCAACGATCACAAGATCGAGCAGTGGAATTCCATAATCCAGTACATGCTGCTGATCGTCTCCAAAGTCGCGACGCGCCAAAATGCCCCCAAACACTTTTGGGTGCAGGGTTTTCACACGACCGCCAAGAATGGAAGGATAGCTGGTTACGTTTTCTACAGGCACGCAGGGAATGTTTAAAGCTTCGATAAATGCCTGCGTTCCGCCGGTGGAATAAATGGTGACACCCAGCTCGTGCAGTGTACGCACTACCGGTTCCAGACCGTCTTTGTAAAAAACAGAAATGAGCGCAGATTCAATCTTTCGATTCATGGAAAACATTTTTGGAAATCGCCGCGAAGATAAAGAATGATAGGGGGGAGTTTCTTCTACTTTACAAAAAAAGCAGCGCAACCGCACTGCTTCCATGTAGTCTATATCGTTTTTTTTGAACCTGAAATTGTTTATCCTTGGGGTATAGCATATTCACGGCTGTTGACAAAAGAATTAGCTCTGGCAAGATCGTCAAACCTTAAAATTTGATAATCTGTGATAGCAAAAGACACAGTAGCGTTTATAGTTTGGAAAGCAATCTCGCCAATTGTTCCATTTGAATTGACAAGGCAGGAAAAAATAATGTTTGTATCAACTATTATTTTCTTCACTTAAGAAAACGTTTACGATTCCTTTTCCACCAGCCCTTTTTTGTTTCCTGCGCCAGCTTGTCAACCGCTTTCTGCGTCGCTTTTGATCTGGATGTTGCTTCCTTATAGCTCAGGTAGTCAACAAATCGTTGCAATTCCGCCGTATCTACAGATCCGGATAACCGAATTACTACTTCATTCAATGTTCGTTCTATAAGCATAATCCGCTTCGTTTTACTTCCTAAAATTACTACAATTACGCTACCTCTCGACCCACACTCAGGGAAAGAATTCGAGCAAATGCAACTTCACATCTCGCCAGCAAAAACCGCCTCTTTACAACTCCACACACACATTTTTGGGCTCGGTAAAAAAGCGCATAGCTTCCCAGCCTCCTTCCCTGCCCACTCCGCTATTTTTAAAGCCACCAAAGGGCGTACGCAAATCGCGCAGCAGCCAGGTGTTGACCCAGATAATGCCACTGTGCACTTTCATCGCCATACGGTTGGCACGCGAGATATCTTGTGTCCAGATGGTAGCGCTTAAACCGTAGTCGGAGGAATTGGCGAGCTGCAGCGCTTCGTCTTCTGTTTTGAAGCTTTGCAGGGTCACCACCGGACCGAAGATTTCCTCCATATTGGTACGGCAGTTCGCGCCAAGTCCTTCCACCACTGTAGGCTCAATAAAATAACCTTTCGCGCAGCGACCTTCGGGCTGTAAAGCATTGCCGCCTGCAAGCACTTTTCCGCCTTCTTCTTTTGCCAATGCAATACAGTTCATCACCTTGTCGAAATGCAGTTTGCTCACTACGGCGCCCTGTTTTGATTGCTCATCGAGCGGATCGCCCACTGTTAGCTTTTTTACCCTTGCAACAAACTCTTCCTTAAATTTTTCATACACACTTTCTTCCACAAGCACGCGCGAGCCACAAAGACAAATCTGTCCCTGATTAGAAAATGAACTTTGCACGGTAGTGCGCATCATCTTATCCCAGTCGCAATCCGCAAAAATGATATTGGGATTTTTGCCGCCCAATTCCAACGATATTTTTTTAAACATCGGTGCTGCCGTTGCAGCAATGTCTCGTCCCGCGCGTGTGCTGCCGGTAAAAGAGATTGCCTTGATGTCGGGATGTTTTACAATGGCGCTGCCGCAGTTCGGACCGTTACCATGTACAATATTCAGCACCCCATCGGGCAGACCTGCTTCTTTACAAATCAGGCTGAGCAGGTAACCCGTCATGGGTGTTACCTCACTGGGCTTGGCAATAACACAGTTGCCTGCTGCCAGCGCAGGTGCAATCTTCCAGCTAAAAAGATAGAGCGGAAGATTCCATGGCGAAATACAACCCACCACACCGATAGGCTGACGTATGGTATAGTTCACGGCGCGGTCTTCCATGCTATGGCTTTCGGCGCTGAAATGCAGCAAACCTGTAGCAAAAAACCTGAAGTTGCTCGATGCTCGCGGAATATCCACGCGTTTCGACAGCCATAGGGGTTTGCCATTATCGTTGGTCTCGGCGAGGGCAAGCGCGTCGAGATTTTCGTCAATGAGTTGTGCTATACGGTTCAGTACTTTAAAACGCTCCTCTGCCGGTGTGGTGCTCCAGTTGGGAAATGCAGCCTTGGCTGCCCCTACTGCCATCTCAATATCGCTGGCATCACTGTCGGGCGTTTGGCTATACACTTCGCCGGTGGCGGGGTTGATGTTGTCAAAATATTTCCCATGGATCGGTGCACGTAAAGAACCGCCAATATAATTGCTGATTTGATCCGGAGCGTTGAGATTCATGGCTGCAAAAATAGTTATTCACATCTTTGGCAACGAAAGTGACCGCTACATAGTTTTATGAACCCTGATGATCTCAAAGGACTCCTTTTACTTTTCATTTCGCCCCTATCTGTCTTTTGCTTTTCTCTGACCCCTACTTCACCACCTTAAACCGTTGGCGCTCGCAATACAGAAGATATACGCCTGAGGGCAAAGCAGACATGTCTATCCCGGCGCTGCTCGTAGTGCCTTCTGATACCATCTGTCCACTCATACTATAGAGCTTGTAAGGCTTGCCCCGCAGCAGCGGCTTTACGTGCAGAAGGCCCTCCTTCCCTACCGGATTAGGATACACCCCCCCAACCTGAGATGCGGAAACATCTTGTACCGAATTAGGCGCAAGATTGAACCCGATAACCGGAGTTTGGCCCCAATTACTACATGTATGAATCGGTGACGACGGACAAGCACTGCCCGCCTCTACTTCCAAAACAGACAAATGAAATGCAGCTCCGCGCATTACATATTCCCGCATAGAAAAGGTTGAGGTATGGGCTGTGGGATTAAGGTCGTTTCGCATGATCATATTGGAATCGGCTATCATTTCCACCACCAGCTTGTGTATTGTTGCCGTATCGTCCTCGTCTATAGGCGTTGTAAGATTGTAGGTAAAGGGGGTGGTGAGTGGCAATCGTATCCAGCAGTTGGTGCTATCATCTCCCTGCAGCGCCGTAGGTACATAGAACACCGGCACATCAAATACCTGAGTGAGGTTTTGTAGCCTGCGACATAACGTTGAGGTGTAAATCGTATCGAGCTGGGTGACCCCCATGCGGATGCGGGCACCCCTAATGATAGAATTGGCCAGCACGGTGTCAAGACCCCATAGAGCCTCCAGGGTGTCGCCCGGCATACGAAAAAATATATCTGTAATGGTACCCTGCAAGGGCAGGCTGGGTGCAAACCAGGATGCCTGATAAGCATATTGATAAATGTACTTATCACATCCATTAAACCAGCCATTGGCTACGTTGAAAACAGAATCGCTATAAATAGGTACCGGGTTGGGGTTGCCCAGCATATATTGGGGCACACCCTGTGCTGAGGATCCCATAGCGAGGTGGAGGAGCAGCAGTAGGTAGAAAATAAGCTTTTTCATAAAAATATCATTTATGTAGTTTTAAATGCCACCTGCCCCGCAGGAGCTGCCCGTGCCGGGCAGATGGCTCTTGTACTTAAAATTATTGCTTTGTAAATTTATAGCTATGGCCGAGCTGTCCCGTGTTGGTACGCAATAAATACTGCCCCGGAGCCAGATTGGTAATATTGATTGCTGCATCACCCTGCTTCACCGCTCCCCGGAGCACTACAGTGCCCCGCAGATCATAAACATCGTAACTACAAGCTGTAGGCAAGATCAACCTGTCGATGGCAGGGTTTGGATACGGCTTATGAATATCCCCCTCACGGGCGTCTTGCCCAATCTCTGTTGTCCGGAACTGAGTGGTATTAGAAAGGTTCGTTTTATCCCAGATATCAAGTGCGCCATCGAACCAGGCCGCCATTTGCCCCTGACCGGTGTTGCTGCAAGTAGCCAGCGCAAGTGATTTAGATGCATCGGCGCCGGCATAGTCCATAGCCCAAACACCATTTTGATTGATTTGGTAATAGTCGTCATAAACCAAGCCTGTATAAGGGTCCACATTGCGTGCATACATGTATATATCCGTCGCCCAGGGATAGTAGCCTACCGTATAGTAACTATTACCCAGCTCGCCCGAAAAAGGATTGCCCGGACCACAACCTGCCGTAACGCAGGGTGACATCACAGCCACCATATTGTTTGTATAGACTCCCAGATTTACTGGATTCCAGGGGAAGGGCGGTATTTGATAAAGATCGGTTGGTGGAGTATTCGGATTATATCCGAAAGGCCGCAAACTAATGTAATTAGGATTCGTGAGATCTTGCTTAATGCCGATAGCCTGCCAGGGCATCACACCCATGCTCTTGTGCCAGAGGTTCATGGCCTCGATGCGTGGAAACAAGGCGCAGAACGTGCCCACAGGGTTGGCGGAAATGTCTATATAGTCTGGCGCACTCGCTGAGTTGGTTGCCATATTCAAGGTATGATGGATGAGATTGGGCCCCGAATTATATATGAAATGAGCCAGTGGCGCACCGGGGTTGGAGTAATTGTATTGACAAGCCACATCAGGATCCGTGCCCGGAAGGTTGGAGAGTAAAATCTGCCCTTGCAGAAAACCCTGGGACATACTCCCGTGTCTGAAAAAAATGCGCGGTCCGGCTCCGGTGGGCGATTCATAAGCTACTAACAACTCTTCCATAAGCGGAAGGCCTGCGGGGCCTGCGCCCGGCCGGGGCAAGATATCCAGGTGCGGAAAAGACTGTGTTCCCATGAGCAAAGGCACCTGACTGCTCAGGTAGGGCGCCCAGCAGGAGAAACCCACGCCGCCGTTTTGATAGCTTACACTCGCGAAGTTTAGGCTTACGACATTTCCCGGCTGTAAACTTATGGCTGGCGTACCGGCATTTTGAATTTTGTAAAATTGAACTTTCTGAACCCACGGCAACAACGAAGCCGGCAACTTCTCTTCCACGTAAGATACGGCAACTGAGTAGTCCTGGCCCATGAATACGCCCGTAACATCGCCGATAACAACATCCGGATGTGCAGCCATATTAATAGAAGCCGTAGCCACATTTCCATTCCAGTCCTCCACTCGAATGAAAACATTGCCATAATTCATACCCATAAAAGGGCTAATCAAACAGGGGTTTCCCGTTGAACCCATATCCCAAACGGTAACCTTCAAAGGAGTAGTGGAATGATGCGTCATGAGCATGTCTGCGTTTACCGTTACATCATCCATTTGTACAAGCTGAACATTGCCGATCTGATTATCGGGCAAGCTTGCCGGGATAACATTCTGCGCAAGGCCCACTTCCGGCATAAACGCAATTACCCCCCCCCCAAATAATACTTTTAAAAATGTTTTTTCTCATTCTAAAAAATTTTTGAACGTTAAAAAAGATAGTGTCTCGATTGGGTACGGTCGCTAAGGCTTTACAATACTGCCGCGGGTCAGCATTGCCCCACACTTCAGATATGTATCC
>OFTY01000404.1_pt1 | contig 31902 bp, 32 predicted proteins | sample 1775061 | NCBI WGS metagenome assembly OFTY01 (sample SAMN08195773, study PRJEB24354) | sludge metagenome | isolation source: sludge from phenol fed wastewater aerobic bioreactor B | place: India: Nagpur | collected 2016-09-16 | reverse complement strand
CCAGGTTATCTGGATCGCGCGGGTTACGAGGTCACTGATTCGCGCGGCAAGCGAATTCCCTCGTCGTCCATCGATTGGGGCGCCTATGGCGCCAAGGTTCCCTACAACGTGCGCCAGCAGCCGAGCGAGGCCAATGCGCTGGGCGAACTGAAGATCCTGTTCCCCAACCGTTTTGCCATCTACATGCACGACACGCCGCAAAAATCCTTCTTCAAGCAGGACATGCGCGCCTTCAGCCATGGCTGCGTGCGGCTGGAAAATCCACGCGGCATGGCGGCCGCCGTGCTCGGCAAGAGTGTCGACTATGTCGCCGACAAGCTCAAGGGCGGTCATTCCGAGGAGAAGGTGACGCGGACCGTGCCGGTCTACGTCGCCTATTTCACCGCATGGCCGGACATGACGGGCAAGGTCGAGTATTTCCGCGACATTTATAGCCGCGACGATCGGGTTAGGCAGGCGATCGAGGCGACCGAAGCCGTGCGCGCGCCTTCGACCTGAGGGCAGGGCGCCGCAGCCGGAAGGTCCGGACAGGCATCGGCTTCGCGGCATCGACGACGATCACAGAAGCCGGTTGACTTCAACGGCGGCGCTCCCTTATATCGCGGCGCGCTTCGGCCTTCGGGCCGCGGGCGGGCGATTAGCTCAGCGGGAGAGCACACCCTTCACACGGGTGGGGTCGCAGGTTCAATCCCTGCATCGCCCACCATTTCCTTCCTCGCATTCCTTTTACCGCGTCAGCGCCGGGCGATCCGCGACAAGCCGCGCATAATCGGCTATCATGCCGTCCTGTTCAGCAAGTGGCAGCCTCGGGCGGCCATCATGCCGGTGACCGCCCCGCAGCAACGGGAGGACGGTTATGGCCAGCTTTCATGTCATGGCAGATGCACGCGGCCTGCACGCGCAGCCTGCGGTGCGGCGTATTTCCACGGCGGATTTGTGGGATGCGCTCCGGCTCGGCGCGCAGGATTTCTGGGCGAAGCCCTCGCACTACGTGTTCCTTTGCCTGATCTATCCGATCGTCGGCCTGATCCTGACCCAGTGGTCGTCGGGCGCGAACGCGATCTATCTCGTCTATCCGCTGATGTCCGGTTTCGCGCTGGTGGGGCCTTTCGCCGCCATCGGCCTTTACGAGATCAGCCGCCGCCGCGAGGCCGGCATGAATTCGAACTGGCATCACGCGCTGGACGTGCGCCACTCGCCGGCCCTGCCGCGTCATGACCAGATCGGGCAGGGTCGCCTGATAGAGATAGGCGTCGAAGAACCAGCCCATGTCGCGCCCCGTCACTTCATTGACGATGGCCACATAGTCCGGCGTCGTGGCGTAGCGCGGACGGAAATTCCCCGGCTGCGGATCCGGGCGGCCATAGACCAGACGGCGCAGGCTTTCATAAAAGGCGTCGTCGCCGATGTGCAGGCGCAGGGTGTGGGCGATCAGCGCCCCTTTGTAATAGAGATCCAGCGCCGGGCCGGTCTTGTCGTCATAGACGGTTCCCGCGTCCTGCGGTTTGCCGGACACGACCGGGAAGCGGTTGGCCAGGGCCAGCCGCATGGTCTGAAGTTCGGCCTGCATGGCCCGCTCGCCGTTCAGCCAGCGGGCGTAGAGGGGCTGCATATAGGTGCCGAACCCCTCGTGCAGCCACATGTCGTCCCAGTCGGCGTTGGTCAGCTGATTGCCGAACCATTCGTGCGCCAGTTCGTGCTGCAGCAGCCAGTCGTAGCCCTTGCCGTCCAGCTTGTAGCCGTTGCCGTAGGCGTTGATGGTCTGGTGCTCCATGCCCAGGTGCGGGGTTTCGACCACGCCCATCTTTTCGTCGCCGAAGGGGAAGGGGCCGACGGTCGCCTCATAGAAGTCGAGCATCTGCGGGAACTCGTCGAACAGCGCCTGCGCCTTGGCCGGGTCGGCTGATGCCAGCCGCCAGAAACGCAATGGAATCACATTGCCGAACCGGCTGCGATAATCGGCGGCCATCTCCACATAGGGGCCGACGTTCAGGCTGATGGCGTAGGTGTCGGGCTGGCGCGCGGTCCAGTTCCAGGTCGTCGTGCCGTCGCCGTTGTCGCTCTTGCCCAGAAAGCGGCCGTTGGCGGGGGCGCTGAGGGTCGAGGGAACGGTGATGTGCAGATCCACCTGCTCCGGCTCGCCTTGGGGGTGGTCGACGCAGGGCCAGAACAGGTCGCAGCCCTCGCCTTGAACCGCGCTGGCGATCCACGGCTGGCCGTCGGGCGTCGTGGTCCAGACGAAGCCGCCGTCCCAGGGCGCGCGCTTGGCCTGATGCGGGCGTCCAGCATAGGCGATACGGACGGAAACGCTTTCGCCCGCCGTCAGGGGGTGGGGCATGGGAATGGTCAGCCGCCCCCCGGGGTTGGACCAGTCGGCGACGGCCTGCCCGTCCACGGTGATGGCGGCGATGGCGAAGACCGCGTCCAGCTCGACCACGACCGCCGAAGTCGGCGCCGTGGCGGTGAAGTCGAGGACGGCGACGCCTTCGAGTGATTGAGACTCCGGCAGCAGCCTGAAGGACAGGTCGGCCTTGTCGAAGCGCAGGGCCAACTGCTCCGCCGTGCGCGGCGCGCCGCTGGACAGGGTGAAGGCGGTGGTTTCGCGCGCCGCCTCCTGCGCCAGAACGGGCGACGGCAGCAGGGCCGTGGTCAGGCAGAGGGCGACGAGAGGACGCAAGGCTGAAGCTCCGGCAGGACGAACTCTGAGGTTAGCCGCGCGGCGCCCAAAAGAAAAAGGCCGGTGTTTCCACCGGCCTCTTCAAAATCCGTCAGTCGACGCCGATCAGGCGGCGGCTTGCTCGGCCAGCTTGGCGCGGACCTGACGCTTGATGCGCAGGGCGGCGATCGACAGCTGCTCGTCGCGGGCCTTGACGATGAAGGCGTCCAGGCCGCCCTTGAAGTCGAGGGTGCGCAGCGCAGCGTTCGAGATACGCAGCGAGAAGGTTTGGCCCAGAGCATCCGATTGCACCTTGACCGTCTTCAGCGACGGCAGGAAGCGGCGCTTGGTCTTGATGTTGGAGTGGCTCACGTGATTGCCGACCATGGGGCCGATACCGGTGAGTTCGCAGCGACGCGACATCTTAAGATCCTCAAGGTCACATCCGCCATACCGGTGCGGACGCATGAAACAGGGACGCAGCGAACGATAAGGGCCCGCGCGAGAGGGGGCCGTATAGAGGAAGGACTCGCCGGGCGTCAAGACTGGAGTCGTCGTCCGGCGCGACAGAGTCATTCTGAAGGCGAGGGATCGCCTTCGTTCAGCAGTCGTTCAAGGCGTGACTATATAGAGCAGACCCATGATGAGTCCCATGAACGGCAAATCCATGAAGACCTTGATCCCCTTCGCGCGGCTGATGGCTGTCGTCGCCCCTGTGGCCGCCGGCGCCGTGATGCTGGCCGCGCCTGCGTCCGCGCCTCAGGCCCAGTCGGCCGCCCAACCCGAGGTTGTGCCCGGCTACTGGGGGAACCCCACGAGCGTCATGGGCGCCCGCGACACAGAGCAGAAGTGCGTGCGGCCCAGCGAGATCAATCGATTCTTCGGCGGTCTGTCGACGCGCAAGTGGCGGTGCACCTATCCGACCCGCCAGGTCGGCGACGGCCGCGCGCGCTTTGAAGGCAGCTGTCAGGATCGCAAGGGCCGCCGCATCAATGTGCGGCTGAACGGCACCTATGAAGAGCAGGCCTTCCGCTTCAACGGCGGCGCCCAGCTGGCGCGCGGCACGCCCTATATCCCTGCCAGCATCACCGCGCGCCGCCTGGCCGCCCAGTGCCCGGCCGGGGCCGAGTATTTCTGATCTGATTTTGGAAGAGGCCGGGACGCGAGACCCGGCCTCTGTTCCTTTGCGCCCTATTCCGCCGGACGCTCGGGTGCGGGTTTGGCCGGCAGCAGGGTCTTGGCGAAGGACGCCAGGCCGCCGTTCAAAGCCGCATAGGCGATCAGCCCTATCACCAGGCCCCAGAAGGCCCCGCCGATTCCGAACAGCTGGATGTTGGCCGCCGCCGCCAGGAAGGTGATCAGGGCCGCCTCGCGGGACTTCGGCTCGACCAGGGCGCCCGCCAGGCTGCCGCCGATGGCGCCCAGCAAGGCCAGCCCCGCCAGGGTGGTGATGAAGACGGAGGGCAGGGCCATGAAGACCGCCGCCAGGGTCACGCCGAACACGCCGATCAGGATGTAGAACACCCCTGCCGCCACGCCCGCGATCCAGCGCTTGGACGGGTCTTCATGCGCCTCCTCGCCGGTGCAGATGGCGGCGGTGATGGCGGCCACATTGAAGGCGTGCGAGCCGAACGGCGCCGTCAGCAGCGACCCGAGCCCCGTCACCGTGACCAGGGGATTGGCGTTGACCGCATAGCCGTCGTTCCGCAGCACCAGCATGCCCGGCATATACTGGCCCGTCAGGGTGATCAGGAACATGGGGATGGCCAGGCTGAGCAGCGCCTTGAACGAGAAGGCGGGCATGGTGAAGACCGGCGCGGCCAGCTTCAGCTCCAGTCCCGTCAGGTCGACCCGCCCCTGCGTCAGCAGGAAGCCCAGCCCCAGCACGAGGATGCCCACGACCGCATAGCGGGCGGTGAACCGCTTGAGCACGACGTAGGCCAGGATCAGCAACCCCGCCAGAACAGGATCGACGCCGACGCCGCCGAAGGCCTGGACGCCGAAGGGCAGCAGTATGCCCGCCAGCAGGGCGGCGGCGATGGCGGGCGGGATCAAGCGGATCACCTTGTCGAACCCGCCGGACAGCCCCAGGACGACGAAGGCCGCCGCCGAGATCAGATAGGCGCCGATCGCCTCGGCGTAGGAGGTCGCCGCCAGGGCCGTGACCAGGAAGGCCGCCGCGGGCGTCGACCAGGCGGTGATGATCGGCGCCTTGTAGCGCCAGCTCAGCCACAGGCCCGTCGTCCCCACGCCGATGGAGATCGACCAGACCCAGGAGGCGGTCAGTTCAGGACTGAGGCCCGCGACCTTGGCCGCCTGGAACACCAGGATGAAGGTGCCGCCATAGTTGACGATGACCGAGATCAGTCCGGCGACGACGGGGTGCAGCAGGTCGCTCCACCGCAAGGGGGGAGAGGGGGCGGGCATGGACATGGGGAGGGCCTCTGCGAACGACGACGATGCGCGCGCTCCTAGAGGATCAATGGCCGGTCAGACCTGTCCATTCATGGCCATTTCGCCAGACCATTCGGTTTCACCGAGCGCTTGTCGAAGGCGCTCATGAAAAAGGCCCGGCGTCGCCGCCGGGCCTTTCGCGTCGTTTTGCGGATCGCCTGAGGTCAGGCGGCCTCGGCTTCAGCCTCGGCGGCCGGAGCGACCGGCTTCTTGGCGCTGAGCGACTTGCCCAGCAGGGCCATGGCGGCGTCCTTGTCGATCTTGTTGGCGGCGGCGACTTCGCGGGCCATGCGGTCCAGAGCCGATTCATAGAGCTGGCGCTCGGAATAGGACTGTTCCGGCTGCGTCTCGGCGCGGTGCAGGTCGCGGACCACTTCGGCGATCGAGATCAGATCGCCCGAGTTGATCTTGGCTTCATACTCCTGGGCGCGGCGCGACCACATGGTGCGCTTGACGCGGGCGCGGCCCTTCAGGGTCGTCAGGGCCTTGGACACGGTGTCGTCGGCGGCCAGGGTGCGCAGACCGGCGGTCTTGGCTTTCTTGGTCGGGACGCGCAGGGTCATCTTCTCGTGTTCGAAGGTCACGACATAGACTTCCAGCGCCATGCCGGCGACTTCCTGAGTCTCGATCGCGGCGACCTTGCCGACGCCATGCGCGGGATAGACCACCGCATCGCCAACCTTGAATTCCAGACCGGTCTTGCTCGTCATGTCATTCCTTTCCCGAACCGTCGGGATGAGATCGTCGCCACGCAGATAGTGAAAAACCGCCCCTCCGCCGAGCGCTGGCCCGGCGGTTGAGGCGGAGGATCGCACTGTCAGACGCGAAAACGGATCACCAAACCTCTGGCCGACCTCGTCTCTAGCGGCGAGGTTCTGTCGTAAATGCGGGCGGCGCGCAGAGTTGCGGAACCGCCCGTTTCGAATAGGGAGGAACCTATCATAAAATTAGAAAATCTCAAAACATCCACAGGGCGCGCGGCGAGGATCGGCGCATTGTGACCGCATTGTGGCGAATTCTTAGGAGCCCTTGCCCGGCTTGGGGCTGAAGTATTTCTCGAACTTGCCGGTTTCGCGTTCATACTGTTCGCGATCCGCCGGGGGCACGCCCTTGACCGTGATGTTCGGCCAGACCTTGGCGTATTCGGCGTTGACCTGCAGCCACTTGCCGTCGGGTTCGTCCTCGGTGTCGGGGACGATGGCGTCGACGGGGCATTCCGGCTCGCACACGCCGCAGTCGATGCATTCGTCGGGCGCGATGACCAGGAAGTTCTCGCCCTCGTAGAAGCAGTCCACCGGACACACCTCGACGCAGTCCATGAACTTACATTTCACGCAGGCGTCGGTGACGATGTAGGTCATGGCGTTCGGGCGGGCCTGTGGCAGCGAGGAGGTCGAGGGCGCGCACATGGCCCCGACGGAACCAACTGTCAACCGAAGGCGCTGTTGCAAAGCTGTTCAGGCCCGACGACGCCGGGCCGCGCTTCACCGTCATGACGCCGGATCATCGTCCGCCCGGAGGCCTGTCCCATGCGTTTCAATCAAGGTTTCATCTCTCGTTCCGCCCTCGGCCGCATCGGCGCGGCCGGCCTGGCGTTGAGCCTTCTGGCCGGCGGCGCGGTCGTGGCCCAGTCCGCCTTGACCAAGGTTCCGTCCGAGGTACAGCCCGGCGACTACAGGCTGGATCCGGAGCACGGCAAGATCACCTGGTCCGTCGATCACCTGGGCTTCTCCACCTATGTCGGCCAGTTCGTGAACGTCCAGGCCGAGCTGAAGCTGGACCCCGCTAACCCGTCCGCCAGCACCTTGACCGCGACCATTCCCCTGACGGACGTGGCGTCGAACTCGGACGGGCTGAACCGCCATCTGCAGACGGCGGACTTCTTCGATACCGCCAATCATCCGGTCGCCACCTTTCGCTCTACCCGGATCACGGTCGACGCTGATGATCGCGACGAGGCCACGGTCCACGGCGAACTGACCCTGCGCGGCGTCACCCGTCCGGTGATCATGGAGGTCGAGTTCAATCAGGCCGGCCCGACGCGCGGCGGCTACAAGGCCGGCTTCGATGGAGAGGCGACCATCAAGCGGTCCGACTTCGGCATCAATTTCGGCCTGCCCGCCCTGGGCGACGAGGTGAAGCTGCACATCGAAGGCGAGTTCGTGAAGGCGGCGGGCTAGGTCGGCGCGTCCAGCGGCTCATAGAGGGCGCGGGCTTCCTCGGGCGGGCCGCGCCTTTCGCCCATCCGCACCACGCGCACGGCGATGAGGCGACCGCCCTGAACGAAGAGCACTTCGTCGCCGGGATGGACGCTGCGGCTGGGCTTGTCGAGCCGGGACTGGGCGCCGTTGTGCGTCAGGCGGATCGCGCCCTGCTCGACCATGGCCGCGGCCAGGTTGCGCGTCTTGGCGAAGCGCGCGCGCCATAGCCAGACGTCGATGCGGCAGCTCTCGAGGCTCATTCAGCGTTCTGGCCCGCCCCCTGAGACGCAGCGCGTCGCGGGCGACGGCGGGATCGGCGCGCCGCCTTGGGTTTGGCGGAGGGGGCCGGGCGGGGCGGTTGGGTCAGCTGCGCCAGGGCGGCGAAGGGCGAATCCTTGGGCGGGGGCGTCGATTTGCCGGAGGACGTGGCTCGCTCGGCGCGCGGCGTGCGTAGGGCGGCCTGGATCGCCCTGGCCTGATCCGCCGTCCAGCCGAGGCTGTTCAGGGCTTCATCCGACAGCGGCGCCTTGCCTGCCGCCCGTTGAGCCTCGGCGAAGGACTCCAGCGTCTCGACCGGCGCGGTCCAGCGTCCGACCGCGCGTCGCCCGAACGCCGACAGGGCGCGCGCCGACGGCGGCGGTTCCGGCAGAGCCGACAGACCTTCGCCCGCTAGGCCGTTGATCGCTTCGCGCGGCAGGAAGGCCTGCGCCAGCGCTGCGCCGCGCGGCTTCATCACGCCGGGCAGCCAGACCGAATGGGCGCCGACCCGGATGGCGAAGGTCTTCAGCGTGCGCCTTTCATGCTGGCTCAAAGCCGCCAGATCGCGCTCGACCTCGCGCCGGGGGATCAGCCCGCCCGCCTCGATCAGTCGGAACGCCAGCCCGCGCGGCAGGCCGGTCAGGGCGCCGCTCTCGATCGCATGGCGCAGCCGCTTCAGCGGCTTCAGCGCCCGCCCCGCCTCGGCCGCCAGCCAGGCCTCCATGCGCCGCTCGGCCCGCTCCCGCGCCGGGACCGGCCCCAGTTCGCCCAGCAGCCGCACGCGCGGCGAGAAGGGGTCTTCGTTGACGATGCGCCCCGTCAGGGCGCCGTTCCACAGCACCCCGCCGTCGGGCGTGACGGAAAAGGCCGCATCCTCGTCCGCCGCCAGCCGCCCCAGCCGCCGGGCCACCTCCGGCCCCACGGCCCGCGTCGCCGCCTGCCGCAGCGCCCGGTCGGCCAGCGCCGATCCGCCCGCGTCGACGGTGAAGCACACCCCGTCCAGATGGCCGACCACTTCTCCCTCGACCGTGACCTCGCCGTCGTCGGCCACGCCCGCCAGCACGTCGGAGCGCACGTTCAGCGCCCGCATGAGGGCCGCTGTGCGCCGGTCGACGAAACGCGCCGTCAGCCGTTCGTGCAGAACGTCGCTGAGCCGTTCCTCCAGCGCCTTGGTTCGGTCGCGCCATTCCTGCGCCCCCGCCAGCCAGTCGGGCCGGTTGGCGATGTAGCTCAGCGTCCGCACCCCCGACAGCCGCGCCGACAGCTGGTCGATCTGGCCGTCGTCGCGGTCCAGATCGTTGAAACGCGGCGCGACCCATTCCTCGGTCAGCCGCCCGCCGCGGCTGGTCAGGGCGGTGAAGACCTCCTTTGACAGACGGGCGTGCTCGTCCAGCGTCGTCTTCTGGAAGTCGGGCAACTGGCACGTTTCCCACAGCCGCATCAGGGCGCCGCGCGAACGGGCGATCTTCCGGACGTCCTCATCGACCGCAAAGCGCCGCAGCAGGGCCTCGTCCAGCGCCTGAGCCGTCAGCCGGAGCCCATGCCGGTCCGGCGTCACGGTCAGCGACCGCAACAGGTCAGGCAGCGTATCGAAGTCCAGCCGCCCGCTGCGCCACTCGGCCGCCTCGACCGGGTCGAAGCGGTGCTCGACCACCTGTTCGACCAGATCCTCGTCCAACTCCTCGGCCTCGCCGGTGACGCCGAAGGTGCCGTCGCGCAGGTGCCGCCCTGCGCGCCCGGCGATCTGGCCGATCTCGGCGGCGTGCAGCCAGCGCGTGCGCCGCCCGTCGAACTTCCTCAAACCGGCGAAGGCCACATGGTCCACGTCCATGTTCAGCCCCATGCCGATGGCGTCGGTGGCGACCAGGAAGTCCACCTCGCCCGACTGGAACAGCTCGACCTGGGCGTTGCGGGTGCGAGGGCTGAGCGAGCCCATGACCACCGCCGCCCCGCCCCTCTGACGGCGCAGCAATTCGGCGATGGCGTAGACCTGCTCGGTCGAGAAGGCGACGACGGCGCTGCGGCGCGGCAGGCGGGTCAGCTTCTTCGATCCGGCGTAGCTCAGCGTCGACAGCCGGTCGCGGGTGACGATCTCCGCGTCCGGAACCAGCGACCGCATCAGCGGCGCCATCGTCCCGGCGCCCAGGAACATGGTCTCGAACCGTCCGCGCGCGTGCAGCAGCCGCTGGGTGAAGACGTGGCCGCGCTCGGGATCGGCGACCAGCTGGATCTCGTCCACCGCCAGGAAGTCGGCCGACCGCTCCAGTGGCATGGCCTCGACCGTGCAGACGAAATAGGCGGGGCGCGGCGGGACGATCTTCTCCTCGCCGGTGATCAGGGCGACCGAGGCCGCCCCGCGCCGCTTGACGATCCGCTCATAAATCTCGCGCGCCAGCAGCCGCAGCGGCAGGCCGATCATGCCCGAGGCGTGACCCAGCATCCGTTCGACCGCCAGATGGGTCTTGCCGGTGTTGGTGGGGCCCAGGATCGCCGTGACGCGCGATGGAGCCGTGCCTGCGGAACGGTCGCTCATGACCGGCCCAAGGTGGCGAACCCTGAAGGCTTTCACAAGCGGCGCGGAGGGAGGGGCGAGCGTGAATGTCTAGGGCAGGGGCGAATGGTAAGCGGAACCTTACCGTACGCTGGAACACGGGCGAAACGAATCATGACCGAATCGGCGACGTCCGTCGATTCAGGCTTTGTTCCATACTAGAGATTGTAGCTTAACGGCCTTTAACCACAAGGCGGAACGGCCGCGCGCGGCCGGTAAAGCGACGGGAAACCGCAGGGGCTTCCCTGACGCCGTAACCTCCTTTAGGCAGTGGCGCCGTGGCCCCGTAGCTCAGCTGCATAGAGCAAGGCTTTCCTAAAGCCGAGGTCGGAGGTTGGAGTCCTCCCGGGGTCGCCACTCATTCTTGATAAGATGTTGTTTTTAGCTTGCAATCCTGAAGGCCGTTCAGGTCTGCCCCACAATTTGCCCCCGCGTCTGAATTTCTGGTCCTGGGGCACGCCGCCGTTCTGAAACGAAGAAAGCCCCGCCACCCGGTAGGGCGGCGGGGCGTAGCGGAGCCTGACGGCTCGACGCTGGGCGTTTCCGAGATGGGATATCCCATAACGGAACAACTTCAATGGTTTACCCCGGCCTCAAGCGAGCCCACCACGGCCGCCCTATTCGCTCGACGGCCTCCGCGTCCCGCGCCTCGCAGGCCCGCACGATCCCGATCACGTCCGCCGTCCGGCCGTTGGCCTTAGCCAACTGGCCCGACTGCTCGACGCCAAACACCTGCCAGTCGCGGACCGAGGCGGCGTCCTGCGGAAAGGCGGCGGACGGAACAGGATTAGCCCACCCGGCCGGGAGAAGATTGCTGCATCCGACAGCGGGGGTCACGATCCGGGTAGAGCTTGCACAGGCCCCTAAGGCCGTGGTCGCCAGCAGTAGCATCGTCAGGCGCATTGCGGATTGCATCGGTCGTCTCCTGTGTGGACTGGTCGATCTGTTGGTCTCGGGCGTCGGCCCGGTCGCGGATGGCGCTGGCGTCCTGCGCGGCGGCCGTGCGGCCATCGGCCAGGGTCTTGCCCGCCTCGGCCTGTCGAAGCTTGTCAGCGGCCCTCTGGCGGCCATCGACGGCGCACATGGCCAGCAGGATCAGGGCGAGCGCAAGGCAGGCGAGAGCGAGCCAGCCCGTCGAAGTGATGTCGCGAAGCCGGATCATCGGCGTTGCTCCGCCTTGACGGCCTCTGCCATGGCGAGAATCACGTCGTCGGAAAGCCCGGCGATGAAGGCTCGATCGTCCCTTTGGCTGGCCTCATCCCGATACAGCGCCCATTCAGTAGCGCCGTCATAGGAGCGGCTCTTCACAAGACGCAGCGGTTGCTTATGGCGGGTCTGTCCGACCGCGTATTCGATCTTCGCCGGGGTCACAGGATCAGCCCCATAGCCTGCTGGGTGCGCAGACGACGATCCTCGATCCCGTTCGTCCCGCCGTTGATGGCCCTGGTCAGGCCCAGCAGGTCGTCCGCGTCAGCCTTGGCGTTCAGCTTGCGATCGCTCCAGTAGACGCAGCCCACCAGCAGCCCGATCGACGGATGGGAGACGATCTGTGGGTGGCGCTCGAGATCGATGCCGATTTGACGGCCGACACGGCGATAGTTCGCCCGACCGGTCAGTTGGATCGGCCCTCGCCCCTTGAACCGGCGGCCGTCGCCCGGCTGGGTGTTGCCGAGATCTGCTCGCCCCTCATAGGCGGCGCCGCTGGCGATCTCGTCCATATACCGGAAGCCGCCGCTCTCATGGGCGCACTGGCCCATGAAGTGCGCCAGGCGAAGGCCGCTATCGAGGATGCCGTAGGTGCGGAAGTGGACATTGGCGGCGAGGCCCAGCTCCTCCGCTACCGGCTTCTGCGCGCCCATCCGCGCGAACAGCGCCGTCAGGGTTCCGGCGCCGATGATGCCGTCAATGGACACGCCGAGGCGGCCCTGCAGTCGACGTGCGTCGAGCATGGTGTCTCCAGTTCAGTGTTCAGGAACGAGGCATAAAAACGACCGTTGTTCGGCCGTCGCCTCAATTGTTAAAGACAGACCGCTCGGGTCTGTGGCGGGGTGATTCGATGGAACCCCTGGGGGAAACAGATCAGGCGCTGGATACGCTGTGGCGCGGCCTCTACGGCGAGCCGCTGCCTTTACGCGGCGCCTCTTCGTTGGCCCTCCGGATCATCCTCGAAACAGAGAGGCCGTCATGCCCACACGAAAGCACCGCAATCGCTCTGCCTGGCGGCTCTCGCCGTTTGAGGTTTCTCTCTGCGTGATGAGCCTCGCCTGCATCATGGGCGCCATTTGGATGGCAGGCGTGGTCTAGGGCTCTGTTGCCCATCGAGCCGCAACCAAATCCAGCACAGCTTGTTGGCCTGATATGACTGGATTTGGTGGATATCTGCTCGCAGCGCTCGACAGCCTCTTCAAACGCCTGACGGGGAATGAACGCCTTCTCTAGCGGTCAACCGGCTTCAGTCTTCGCCTTGGCGATCTCGACCTCGGCGTTCTGCTTTCCGGTCTTGGCCAGCTCCCACGCCTTGCCGATGTAGAGGGCTCCGACGCCCGCGAAGACGCCACCGATGAAGATGGCGCCGTCGTTCCCGTTCTCGACCCGATAGGCGATGACGATCGTTGCCCAGGACGTGGCGATGATGGCGAAAGGACGGGCCAGATCGCCGATGAAGCCCTTAATGCGCTCGAGCCGGGTCGCTGGCGGCTGAATGGGCGTGTCGGTCATGCTCCCGCTCCGTTCTTGATGCCGATGCCAGCAACAAAGGCCGCGATGCCCGCCAGCAGCCACGGAGCCGTCTGACGCAGCCAATCGACCAAGGCCTTGGCGCCCTTTTGCTGATCTCGCGTTCCCTCGAGGTCGTCGATGCGCTTGAAGGCTGCCGACAGGCGGTCGTTCAGCGCTTCGATCTGGCGCTCGTATTCACGAGCCTCCAGTTTGATGACGCGCTCGCGCACATCGTCGACCTTGCTGTTCATCCGCTCGACCTGTCGGGTCAGCGTACCCACGGCATCGGTCAGCCCGCGCAGGGCGTGGATCTCGGCCATGCTGACGGCCTCCGGCTTTGAGACCGGAGTCATGATTTCGTCGCCAGCAGACATGCGGGCTCCTACGCGATGAGTTGTGAAGGGAGACGAACCGGGTTCGTCAGCGCCGGGTCAGTCGCCCGGTCGCAAATCCAGCGGCGAACACCGCCAGCAGGATCAGGCCCGCGATCAGGCCGACTTCGAGGATCAGGCGGTCAAACATCGCCGGGCCAGCCGGTCATCCAGTCGACAGAGGTCGGATCGGCGGCCGCCCGCACCTGCGACTTCAGCGCCCCGCCGTGGAACAGCAGCGCCGAGGCGTGCGCCGTCATCGCCGCCAGAACCTGCAGCACCTGCGCCGCCGTGGTCTGGATGTTCCAGTTGTCCTCGGCGCGCATGGGCAGGGTGGTGTCCTGCGCGCCCGACACAATGGCCGTCAGCGCCGCGCCTTGCAGGGTCTGCCAGTTGCGCTGATCCTCGGGTCGCATCTGCAACAGGCGCTCGCCCGCTGCGATCTGGGCGCCGCTGTCGTCCACAGCCGGAGTCGCGCCGAAGTCATAGGCGAAGTCCAGAGCGGTGCGCCGGTCCCGCTCGGCGTCGATCTGGCGGCAGATGTCCTCGGCCGTCAGCGCGGGCAGTTCAGGCTCGACCCATTCCAGCCCCAGCGCGATCAGATCGTCATGCGGCCAGTCGGGCGGATACTGCACGTCGTTGATGATCAGCCAACCGGACGAGGGGTCGCGGGGCGCGGGGGCGTTGTTGAGGTGCCACATGTCAGATCACCATCCTGCAGCGGTGTAGTCGAATGGGCCGGTATTAAGGTATGTCCGAACCGTAATCGGCTTCTTGAGAGAGGCGTCCCAGAAAGACAGCTCGTCGATACTCATGGCAAAAACCTCCTCATATACTGAGCCGCTCACGTAGCCGTTCCTGAACGCGCCGGTAAGCTGCGGCAGCCATGCACTGTACATCTTTAGAAGAACGATAGATTGACTGTTTCTTTGAGCGTTGTAGGCGGCCTCCGTGAGCATCCCATGCTGGATAGCGCGGGCTGCGGAACCGCTAAAATGCGCCCCTTGTGCTGATACAGATGAGACCCATGAACTTCCGATCATGCTCCCTTCCGATCCTGCGCCCATCTGGACCCTGGTAAGGCTTCTAAAGGCGATCCCCGGACTATCCCCTTCGTTGATAATCTTGGGTGCGCGCGCCGCAATGTGCGCTAACCAATCTGCATACGTACGCTCCTGCGCCCCCGCCGCCAGTATCCCCGGATTAGGAAGGAACATCGGTCAGGCCCACTTCGTTGACGGCCACAGAACGACTTCCAGAGAGCCGCCCATGACATAGGGGATGCGCGTCTTGCCATTCGCTGTGGTCTTCTGGGTGATCCCTCCATCGGGCAGGACGTATTGCGACGGCAGGGCCGCGAGCCATCCGCCCGTGCTGTTCTGAGACAGGGTGATGAACCCGCTCTTGCCGGGGTAGCCGCCGCTGGGCGCTCCCAGCGTGACATTGGCGTCTAGCGGAATGTTGCAGTTGATGAAGTTGTCGAAGTTCATCCCTGCCGCTGCATCGGCGCGGGTGATCACGACCGGGGCCAGCGCATCGGCCATCACCTTGGACGAGATGATCTTGCCGTCAACCGCCCCCGCTCGCACCTCGGCGACCGTGGCGAAGACGACCTGAGCATCTGAGCCAGGCGCGCCATCGGCCCCAGCTGGCCCTTGCGGCCCCTCGTCGCCCGGATCGCCCTTGTCGCCTTTGTCCCCTTTTTCGCCCTTGCCGAACGGGATGGGCGTGGACCAGCCGCTGGGCGCCACCCGGAAGTAGAGATTGCCGTTGTCGACATCGAGATAGGAGAAGCCGACCGGCTCGGCGTCATAGGCGTCACGGCCGGCCAGGGTTCCTTGGGCATTGACGGCGAAAGCCTCTCCCCGGTCGCCTTTGTCCCCCTGATCGCCTTTGTCGCCCTTCAGGCCCTGCTCGCCCTGGACGCCCTGTTCGCCTTGGACACCCTGCAGGCCTTGCTCGCCACGCTCGCCCTTGTCCCCTTTGGGGCCGATGTCGCCTTGGTCGCCTTTCGGTCCCACATCCCCAGTGTCGCCCTTGGCGCCCTCTGGCCCGACCAGAGACACCGGCACGCCCCAGCCCGCCAGAGTCTTCGGGCCGTAGAGCGCGCCGTTCACCGTGTCGTAGGCGAAGGTGTTCAATTCGCCGAGCGCGACGTCAGGCGGCCCTTCCGTCAGGATCAGGCCGTTGAGACGAGCCAAGAACCGGCTGACACGGGCGGCCAGATCCGCGTTAGACAGGGTGCGCGTCGGCCAGTTCTCGGTCGCCGCCGTCAGTTCGGCGATCGCCTGCGCCTCGGTGATCGTCCCTGCATTCAGGCGGGCGTTGATTTCGATCTGGGCGGCGGCCCATTGGGCGTCGGTCAGCGCCATGTCAGACCGCCGCCTCGTTCAGAGCAGCCTCTAGCGCCCTTTCGGCCGTGACAACGGCCATCTGCGCCCGGTCCCGATCCAGTTTCAGCGCGGTCAAGTGAGGCTCGACGTATGGCGTGAGGATTTGAGGGCCGAGACGGCCCAGTTCGTCACATGCGGCGGCGATCTGGGCGATCAGTTCGGCGGCGCGGGCCAACGGCTCTACATCGTGCTGGGCCTTGCGGCGCAGCAGCTCGGCTTCCGCAGCGCGCAGGTCATTGGCGTCGGTCATTCTGATCTCCTGAAAGGGGCTGGAATGTTTGGGTCAGAGCGTCGAAGCGATGCGTCGCCCCGGTGATGCCGAGGTCGAGATTCGAGACCACGACCGAAGCGCCCTGCAGAGGCGCATCGTCTTCCACGCAGGTTCCTGTCCGCAGGATCGCGCCGGTTGCGTCGACGACGAAGAAGTAGACCTGGCTCATCGCTTGGTCTCCAGAAGCCGAAGTTTCTTTGAGCCGACAGTCGCCGCGCATTCTGAATACAGCTGCACCTTCCACGTGTGCGGACCGGCCGCTGCGCCAATATCCACCGTAAACGGGTGGACATAACTGGACACGATGCTCGTGATGGTGATCCAGGACTGAAACGGGTCTTGACTGCCTTGAACGTAGATATTTTGCGAGCCAAGCAAATCCATAAGCTGCATCTCATCGATAACAGCTCCGTCCCTGACAAACCTGACCTTAATGATCGCGTTCTGCGGGTTCGCATTCACCGTTGATATCTGTGCGCCGAAGTCGATCGACACGTCGCCACCACCTGAGGTCATCGACAACTCGATGAGATCCGTCCAAGTGCTCACCCCAACGTTCGTTTCGGTTTGACTCGACGCGCTCGCGCCCTTGGTGATCGCATTGCTTCGGATGGAGCCGGTGACGACCAGATTGCCGTTGATGGCGGCTTCACCGTCGGAGAGCGTCAGAATGGGCTTCCGCTGCGAGCCGGTGACGAACCCGATTTGGTCCGCGCCCAACAGGATGTGCGATCCTTCGCCGTCCGCTGAATAGAACTCAGCAAGCGCCGGCTGGCCGCCCGAAGAGGACGCGACGATGCGGACCCGAGCCTCGTTCAGCTTCGTCTCAGCAGACTGCGCCGTCGACAATGCAATCGCCGCAGTCGCCGAGACGCCGTTGAATTGCGAGGTCGTCGCGAACGTCAGGTTCGCTTCGGCCTTATAGGCGTCGACGTACGACTTCATCGACGCATAGGTCGCCGCGTCGCCGTTCTCACGCTCGGCCTTGGTGGCGTAGAGGAGCGAGGCCTCGGTCGCCTTGGCGTCCGAATAGGACTTGGCCTGCTGAAGCGTCGTCGCTCGCCCGGCATCAACCTCGGCCTTGGTGTAGACCGTGTTCATCGCCGTCGCGACGCGCCCGTCCGTGTACGACCTCGACTGGTTCAGCGTCGCCGCCTGGGCGTCGTTCAGCATGGCGATGGTGGCCATGGTGTACGTGACTTCGGCGATCTTGTTGTCCGCGTGCTGGACCGCGCCTTGATAAGCGATGGCGATCCCCTCGCCCCGCTCCTTGGCCTCCTTCACCAAGGCGTCGTTCTCGTTGAGGATGGTCTCCAGGACGAGTTCAGCGACCTGTTCGGCAGCTTCTGTCCCGGCCGCGATATCCCCGACCTGGTCCAGAACCTCGCGCACGACCTTCTCGGCCGCATCAGGCGACAGGCCGCCAGCGATCAGGTCAGGCACCTCGACCGGCCCATAGAACTTCCTGTCGGAGAAGTTCTCGCCGCGCAGGTAGCTGGCGGCGATCCAGATCAAGGCGCCAGGTTCCGTTTGAACAGGGATCGACGTAACGGTCGGAGGCCAGATGCCTGCCGACTGCCACAAGGCGTCAACTGGCGGCGGCGTATTGGGGTCTACCCCGGAAGGCACCACCCACCACTCGAAGTGAACCGCCGTCGCCGTGCCGTTGCTGACCTCGCCGATGATGTCGATGATCGGCACCTGCACGCCGCTGCCGCCTGGCGGACGCGGCACGATAGTCCAGTCGCCCGGCAGCGGGCCTGTGACTTCCGTCGGATCAGGCACCGTCAGGCCGGGATAATCCGGCATGGTCGTGGTCTTGCCCAGCGCTAGAGGGTGCTTGCTGTCCGTTTCGGATCGGAAGGCGATGCGCACTTCACCCGCCCTCGCATCGTAGGACCGGCTCAGCACCAACATCTTCACGCCGTCCAGCATGAAGCCCGGCTCATCGATGTCGAAGCAGTCGCCCGGCTTCAGGCGACGAAGGTGCGGCAGTAGCGGGATCGTCCCGGCGAAGGGCTCACGCGCGTCAAGGATGTCGTAGGCCGCCAGCTCAGCGCCCTGCTTCACCTTGGAGACGAAGCGGTACTTGATCTGGTCGCTGCGCTTGCCGCCGTCCTCAGCCACCAGCGGTGCGAACGACACCGGGTCCATCGGCGCATGCGTCCACTTGTGCGCCTCCGACATGATCACCGGCGTGATCGTGTTCAGGCGGTTGAAGCGGCTGGCGCCGGTGTCCAGTTCGATGGCGCCGGCCGTGTCCCGGCGCGTGATAGTGACGATGGACGGACGCGGCGCTCCGCGGCTGACGCAACTGATCCGGCCAGCGACGCGCGCGCGCTTGGCGCCGCCCGCTTCCAGCAGTTCGTCCAGAACCACCGAAGCGTCCTCGGACGTGTCAGGCCATGCCGAGACGGTCCAGGCGTTCGCATCGGCGATGTTGGCCGCCTCGACAAAGGCGGGCAGGTCGACGCCCTGGAGCGACGCCCCGATGCCTCCAACGACCTGACCGTTCTCGATCATGCCCAACGCCCAGTTCAGAGCGGCGATGATGGCGTTGTCGATGTAGCGATAGGTCGAGCGCACCCCGTAGCGACACGGCCCGGCCCCGCCGGGATAGGTGTCGTCATAGCGCGGGTCGTAGCCGAAGACGCCTTCCAGCACCTGCATCGGCTTGGGCTCGCCAGTGGGGTAGACGCTGAACTTGGAGTCCATCTGCATCGTCAGCAGATCGCAGGCCTTGCCTGACAGTCTGTAAGACGCGCCCCACATGGGCATGACCGCGCCGCCGTCGAGGCCTGTCGGCAAGCTCAGAGCGGTGTCGGGTTGGGCGCCCATCCGCCACGACCGCCACATCTGGCGGCGATACTTGCCGATGGCGGTCCCGCCGTTGCTCTCGAATGAGACGGGCAGTTCATCGGCCGTAAAGCCCTGGAACGACTTCACCGGGCCCGCACCCGAATAGACCGTCACAATGCCCTGAAGACGGTTGTCGGGGCCGTACTCGTCGCGGTGGACGATCTTACCGCCCACCCCCATGCGGCCGAACAGGAAGGGAGTCCCTTGATCAGGGTTTGACGTCCACTCGCTTGGCGAGCCCGACGCCGTCGACTTCGGCTTGTCGAGCATCGACCCGGCAGCCATCAGGCCCGCGGACATCAGTTGCAGGTTCGCGACGGACATCGTGCCGACCCCGGCAATGCCCATCGCCGTGACCTGCATCCCGGCCAGTGCGCCGACGCCCGTGGCCATCAGCACCGCGCCGCCGATGATGGCGCCGGCCGTCTTCAGGGCCTTACCCATCGAGCGTCCTCCATGCGCAGTAGCCCAAACCGTCACGCGCAAACCCCGTCAGCCCGGTCAGGACTTCGGCGTTCGGACTGTGGTCGGTGAAGGCGAGGTAGTTGCTGTTGCCCATCGCCACGGAGATGCAGCCAACTTCATGGCTGGTCTCCAGCGCCACCAGATCGGCAGGCAGGGCGCGGGCGGGTGCGATCCGGGCGAAGCCCAGGCTGTCGATGGCCTCGATCAGATTGGCGAAGCCCAGCGCCTTCAGCGCGCGCAGGCCCTCGGCCTCGTTGCGCCACTTCAGCCCCTTGGCGAACGGCGCCTTGATCCCGAGGCCGTGCAGAAGGTGCAGGCCCATGCGTGGGCAGTCGCGCTTGCCCGGCTCATAGGACAGGCCCTGAAAGCGATGGCGCGTCGCCTCGGCCGCCTTCATCCGGCGCTGGAGGTTCCTCACGCGGCGCGCATGGTCAATGTCTGTCATGGTCAAAGCGCCACAATGTTGGAGTTGCCGCCGCCACTGCCGCCGCCGTATCCGCCCCCGCCGCTGATCGACCCCTTGGGCTCGTTCTGCCGCCAGTAGATCTTCCGGCCGAGGCCGGTGACGTGGCTGAGCCCAAGCTCACCGGGCCAGACAGATTGATGGAAGGGATGGGAGAGGCGCCGGTCTTCGTTCGGCTCGTTCAGACGGGCCTCTTCGGTCCCGCACTCGAGGATCAGCTCTTCGGTCTCGCCGATGATGAAGCGGGCGAAGTCGTACTCGCCCTGGAACAGCAGGTCGGGTTCGCCCCATAGCAGCCCCGTCTCAGGGTCCAGGGCGCAGTCGTAGACCTCGATCTTGGTGTCCTGAAACTTCCGGTCGGCCATGGCGACGAGGGCGTCATAGCTGGCAGGATAGAAGCCGATGTCCACGCGCGTGGTCTGGCCGTCGACTCCATCCTCGAAGGTCGGCAAATCGCTTATGACGCCGTAGGTGCGGTCGCGCTGGGTGAAGAGTTCGTCATTCCAGACGAGGAAGCCGCCCGTGGTCAGGCGCAGGGTGAAGTCGACCGTCGTCCAGCGCAGGATTTGCACCAGCCAGCGGGCCTTGCCGGATCGCCCGGCGATGGCTGCCGGGTCCATTATTCGCGCTCCTCGATGGTGAAGCGGAGGCGGACCAGCCGGTCCACGGCGTCGATCGCGTGGGCGTCCTGTTCGAGCGTGGCCCACCCCTCCACCTTGGGCTGGGCGATCTCGACCACGGCGTTGTTGACCAGCGGGTGGCGGATCATCGTGCGAAGGGGGACGGCCAGATTGCCCGAGCCATCCGCCGTGGCAGCGGCGCGCGACTTGTAGGCGTAGCGCTGATCCTGGCTGATCACCGACAGCCACTGACCCTTGCGGAAGACGTAGCCTGGGGCCACGCCCTTCAGGTGCAGGGTGCGGCCCGACTGCATGGCGCCGTTGACCAGCGGAGAGCCCGGATCACCGATGACCAGGCCCGGCTGAAGGATGTCCGCGACGACCGTCTCGTCCTCGGTCAACAGATCGTCGAACGCCAGGCTGTCGACGTAGGACATCGGCGGGTACTCGAAATCCCAGGCCCAGCGCGTGCCGGGGCGCAGGTTCCGACCGACGGGCCCGCCGTAGCCCGGCCGGGTCTCATTGCGCGCAAAGACAGGCCGAGGCGTCATCTTGGACGGCCTCGGGGAGATCGGCAGTATCAAAGGCATGAAGTTTCCCTACGAACCGCGTCGTTGGCGTCCGACCGCCTGGCGCTGCTGCCGGGCCGTCTGGCTCATCGTGAGTTTGGGGGCATCGTTCATGGCGCGGCCGTAGGCTCGGGCCTCGCCGGCGGCGACCTTCTGCTCGACTTCGCGCATGAAGGCCTCAGGCACGAAAGCCCCGCGCATGTCGAACACTATCGGCTCCGCAGAGCGCCCGGCTCCAACGGCAGCAAGTCCACCTATTGCCGGCGCGAACGACGGGAGAGATATGCCGACAGGGCCGCCCTCAGCGTAGCCCTTCAGTCCTGAGTGCAACGCCTGGAGGCGCGCGACCCCTATCCGGGAAACAGCCTGCTTGGAGAAAACGAACTCCCCGCGGTGGACGACACCCGCCGGCTCATATTTTCCGCCGTCACCTGTGTATCCCCCATCCGCGAACCCCACACCCGCGATCTTTGCCACATTGACGGCAGCGGCGACGCCGGCCGCCGCCGCGAGGGCGAAGTTCATAGGCGGGGGCGCTGAGGCCAGGGCTTTCTGAACCGCCAGCACGCCATCAATGGTCGCCTGCGCCATGGCAGCCGCCTTGCCGATTGCGGCTAGCTCTTTGTTGGAGCTGTTAGCCAGCCCTGCCAAGGTTCCATAGAACTGGTCTTGCGCGCTAAGGCGCTCGGCGTTGAGACGCGCGTTGATCTCCAACTTCGCGCGCGCCGCTTGCTCTTCGGAGAGAAGGTCCGCCTGACCGAACTTGAGTGCCATCGCCAAGCCCGCGGCGAAGACCGCTGTCAATGCCGTGATGCCGACCGTCAGGCTGCGCACCATCCCGCCGAAGGAGTTGCCAATGCTCTTCGAAGAGCGGTCCGCGTCGTTCTCGACACGGTCCATGAAGCCCTTCACGTCTCGCTCAGACTGACGGAGATCGTCCGCAAGTTTCTTGCGAGTAGCCCGCAGCTCGAACTCGGCCGAGCCGACGACATTGCCTTCAGCCATGGAGCCTCCACTGATAACTAGAGTTGACATTCCGCCCGGTGATAACTACAGTTCACGCATGGTCGAGGTCATTCAGACAGACGCATTCAAAAACTGGCTTGAGGGCCTGAAAGACCGCCGCGCTGCCGTCCGGGTGATGGTCCGCATCGACCGCCTGGCGGCCGGTAATCCGGGTGACGTGAAGCCGGTCGGTGAAGGCGTCTCCGAACTGCGGATCACCTATGGTCCCGGCTACCGGGTCTATTTCATCCAGCAGGGCGACGTCCTGATCGTCCTGCTTACCGGCGGCGACAAATCCACTCAGGACAGGGACATCAGCAAGGCCAAGGCCTTGGCGAATGAATGGAGAGGATGACTATGGCCACCACTTTCAGCCACTATGACACGGCCGATCACCTCAAGACCGAGGAAGACATCGCCCTCTACCTGGAAGCCGTGATGGAAGAAGCGGGCGAGGACCCCGCCTTCATCGTCAAGGCTCTGGGTGCCGTCGCCCGTGCCCGCAACATGAGCAAGCTGGCGCGTGACACCGGCATGAGCCGCGAAGGGCTCTATAAGGCTCTCTCTGGCGAGGGAAACCCCAGCTTCGAGACCGTATCCAAGGTGGCTAAGGCCCTCGACCTAAAGCTGACCCTTCACGCGGCTTGAGCCTCCAAAGAAAAAGGCCCGCCGGAGCGAGCCTGCAGGAAATCGCAACCGCGCATCGTTTCCCGATCTTGCGCGAATCGCGTTTCGTTAATTTACGACTTGACGGGCGGGTGATTCGAGGTTGCGCGAATGGTTCACCCGCGTCGCTTTTCCCGAAAAACCCGAGCCGTTGGTATATCGATGGTCGGCAGATTATTCCCCCTTGCCTCGCCCTTGAGGCATCTTTCAGCCCCGGCCCTCGTTAAGCGCTGGCGTTAAAATTGCTGAAAAATTGAACCTGAGGGCATGAGGCCACGTTGACTAACCGCTTCCTTTGAGACAGTGCTGATCCGTTGGGGGAACGTTAGGGTGAACAAAGTGGGAACCGAGGTTACCTATAAAATCGTTGTCAAGATGAAGCGTCGCCCAGATGGCGGCCTCCGCGCTTGGAGCGATCAGGTGCCTGGGCTGGTGCTTTCGCACAAAGATCCGGCTCGGGTCTTAGCTGACATAGAACCGGCTTTGGTCGTCATCCTTGAAGAGCAACTTGGCTGCGCGGTGAAGGCTGAACGCCTGTCGCCGATGCCGGTCTTCGGGGCGCACATGAGCCTAGCGCAGCGGCTGAAAACTCGCGCCATCGCTATGCTTGAGCCCGCGTTCGATTTCATTGATCGGCGTTTTGATCACGCTCTGCGCCGCATGGAGTATGCGGCTCATCCCTGTAACGGGTGATCGGTAGTAAGTTCCTCTCCCGCCCCCAATGGGAGAAGAAGCTCAGATCTATTGGCGCCGAACCGTTAACGGGCAAAGGCCCTCTGAACTCTGCTGAGTGGTGGCGCTTGCCTGGCAAGCCCCCCTTCACTGTCCCTTGTGAAGACAATGGGACCTGCGAACTTTGGGCGATCAAGCAAATCTGCCGAGACCAAACCGGCAATCAGGGTTGGTGGTAGCGCGAAGGTTCGCCCCCTCCTCAGTCATGGTGATCTTCTGGGTGGGTAGGGCGGCCCGAAAGCCGCCCTTTGGTTGACCAGCGGTGCCAGGCCTGGCCTCGCCTAGGCTCGCCTTGCCTTGACGTGCCATGCCTCGCCTTGCCTGCCAAACCACGACGAGCCGCGCCACGCCGAGCCTTGCCGAGCCACGCCTGCCCTGATGCGCTTTCGCGCCGCGCGGTTGTAGGGAACTCGCGCCGTAACCCAGTCTCAGGCGGTCTTCGCCTTGTCCATCGCCGCGAAAACGCCCGCCAACTCTTCCAGATCAGCATACCGCGCCCGGATGGACAGCAACTCAGCCCACGCCCGCGCCAGCACCTGCTTGCGAAGCTCAGCGTCCGACATGGCTCGCTGGACCCCGACATAAGACCGCTCGCCCTGACGCTCGACTGACACGAAAGCCCGCGTCGGCTTCGGCGGCTCCACGTTCGAACGGCTCACGTCCACGACGATGGATCGGATCAACTCGCCCGCTTGCGACAGTCGGTGCTGCTCTGCGGCGATGCTGTCGTCCCACTCGAAGTGATCGTGCAGCGACGAGTTGGCGCTCCGAGCGCGTTCGAGGACGTTGGAGGGCGTCAGTTCGCCCTCTTTCCGTTCGATACCCCGATATGGCAAGCTGATTATTCTCGCACCCTGCAAAGCCGCACAAATCCGCCGCGCGGCTGTCCTTTGGGGCGGATGGCGTCCAAGGAAGTGTTTGACCGGAAGGTAGCCTCTTCGTCTATCATTGAGAGGAAATCGCCCGACGAGCATGTGGATTCAGGCGCGGAGTAATAAGCCGCCGGATCATCGCCGCACGTCGGCACCTCCCCAAACATTAATGCGACCGGCACGGCTGGCTTGAAATAGCCAGACGGGGCTTGCGTGCGCCTGAGAGACGCCCATGACCATCCTTTTTGAACCTGACCGCTACCGCCATCATCTTGATGGCTACAACCTTCCTGAAGACCACAAGCTGAACCTGATGACCTATGTCTGGTCGATCATGGAGGGCTTCGTTGACCGCGCCTTCGGTCAAAGCTCTGAGCAAATAATTGCTCGGGATAAGCTCCGCAAAAAGCGTGACCATGCGCAATCAGAAATTGCACCCTGTCAGGAGGCGCTCACTCAAAAGTTCAATGCAACACGTCTAGCCGATGAAAGAACAACTCCATGAAAGGACATCAAAAATATAAAGCCGTTATATATGCGCGTGTTTCCAGCGTGCAGCAGAAGACACAAGGCCATGGACTAACTTCCCAGCAAACACGCTGCGCGGAGTTCGCTCGCAGCAAGGGGTATGAGGTCGTCGAAGTCTTCTTCGACGACATGACCGGCAAGGTCACGAAGCGCCCCGGCATGACGGCGATGCTGGCCTTCCTCAAACGCAGCAAAGAGACGCACGTTGTCATCGTTGATGACATCTCTCGGCTCGCCCGCAGCGTCAAAACCCACCTGATTTTGAGAAATTCTATCAGCAAGGCGGGCGGAAGACTGGAAACCCCGTCCATTCAATTCGCCGATGATGATGATCCTGACACGCTCTTCTTCGAGAACATTCAGGCGGCGTCGGCCCAGCACCAGGCAGAGAAGAATGGCCAGAACGCCCGAAACCGCACACGTTCACGCGCACTCGAAGGCTACTGGGCGTGGAACGCGCCTCTAGGCCTCCGCTTCGCCCGTGTACCCGGACACGGCAATCTTCTCGTTCCAGACGGTGCGGTGGCCGAAGTCGTGAAAGAGGCGCTGCTGGGCTATGCCAGTGGGCGATTTGAGACCCTTTCAGAGGTGATGCGTTTCCTCGACAAGCATCCTGCCTATCCAGAAGTCCGGCGTCGGCAACTGCGTGTCGAGCGGGTTCGTGAACTGCTCGAACGTCCGATCTACGCTGGCTACGTCGATATGCCAGCGTGGGGGCTGCATATGATCCCAGGCAAGCATGAGGCGCTCATCTCGTTTGCGACCTTCCAGACGATTCAAGATCGCCTCCAGGGCAAGGCGAAAGCACCGGCTACCCCGAGCCTGTCGGAGGCCTTTCCGCTGCGAGGCGCGGTGTGCTGTAGCGCCTGCGGAAACCGCCTGACCTCCTGCTTCTCGAAGGGCAGAAGCAAGCTCTATGGGTACTACGTGTGCGTAAATAGGCGTTGTTATTCCAAAGGAAAGTCGGTGAGGCAGGAGGTGATGGAGCAGGAGTTTGAAGACATCCTTCGTCGCCTGACCCCTTCGGCCAATCTCATGGCTCTGGCTCACGCCATGTTCAGTGATCTTTGGCACGGGCGAATCGCAGCAGCCAAAGCGAAGGCCGCCGCCATTGAGGCCGAGTTGCGCAAGGCTGATAAATCTATCGGCCAGTATCTCGACCGAATTGCCGAGACCACTACCCCAACTCTGATCGATGCCTATGAGCAGCGCATTCGCGAGCTATCCAAGCGCAAAGCCGAACTACGAGAAGAGGTGGTGGTTGAGGCTAGTCCAAAAGGGACATTCGATGAAGTGTATCGAACCGCCCTGATGTTCCTCTCAAATCCTTGGAAACTCTGGCAATCAGAGCGCATCGAAGACAAGCGAGGAGTACTTAAGGCCGTCCTGGCTGAGCCACTGACTTATGTGCGTGGTGAGGGGTATCGAAACCCGAAAACCTCAGCGCCCTTTGGGTTTATGGCAGCTTTACATGAAGGATGTAGAATGGTGGACGCGACAGGGATTGAACCTGTGACCCCTACGATGTCAACGCCGAGAATGCGTTGTTTTTAATAGAATTTCTTGCTCTGCCGTGTTCGATCTATCCGCGCCGTGGCGGGTTTCCGGGGTGGTTTCGTGGGCGTATCCTGGGCGCTTGAACCCTGGGTTCTTTTACTGAAGACTGGCTTCGATCGTGTCCACGAAAGCGAGTTCGGCTGGGTCTAATACGCCATCTGCATCGACGATCCTTCGTAAGGATCGACGAAGGAGGCGGTTGTCCGCCTGCGCAACACGTGCGAGCGATTTATAGAAGCTGACGTGGTCAGGGGTCAAAAGAGACAGGCGCTGTCGCAGTCGTAATTCGTCTAGGGGACCCTCTTCGTAGCGATCGAAAACATGCACCAACAGTTGGTCTTGTTCATCTGGATCGAAACGCCCGTCGGCGGCGCCTACCGCAGTCAGGATAGTCAGGTCATCAGCGCAGAGACGGAATGCTCGATCCTCATGCGCCTCAGGGCGAGCGAGCAGGGGGTGACTTAGGAAAAAGGCTTTGGGTTCAGTGTGGACCTCGCCCGTTGAGGCGTCGAACACTTCCTGAACTCGCTCCAGGGCAAACCGACGAACCCTCTTCCTCAGATGACAGAAGCAAAACAGCATCGGGCCGGTTTTACCGACCTCAACCTTTCGGACAGTGACGATGCGTTGAGAGATACGGCCTCCAGCATCCTCGTAGATGATATGAAAGACGAGCGGTGCGGTATCCGCGGCGTCGATGTTCGCGTCCATCTCATCGCTATCGTCTTTTATGGCAGAAGAACGTCGTCCACCCGTGGCCAAGAAGCGTGCGGCGGCAGCTTCCCGGCCTAAGGTGGCCTTGACCGTCACGAAGTGATCCAAGCCCAACCAGCTCATGCCGTTGCCCTCACGATCAGTTCGCCTTTTGTGCTAAAGATGCCGCCTTTTTCCAGCTCGGTGATGCGCTGTTGAAGGACTTCGCGCAGCTGCGCGCTGGTTGACGCGAACCCAAAGGCTCGTGACGCAGCCATGATGAGATCGTCACGACCCGCTCCGAAGTTTGTATCTACGATTTCCAGGAGGGCGGCGTCGATTTCAGCCGGAGGCAGAGCTCCAGGCTTGCGAAGGCTAGACGACCCCACCTGTGAGCGGTCTCTTACGACGATGGCCTGACCGGGCACGGTGTAGAATGGCCCACCTTCAATCAGCCCGTGCTGCGCCGCTGCTGAGACAGCGCGTTCCACGGCGGCGCGAATCCGCGACCCCGCACGACCAAGGCCCCATAAGATACGAATTCTGGCGATGATTTCATCAAGGTGGACGGGGCCTTCGGCTTGCACGACTTTGACGACATAGGCCGCCATCTGGGCCAAGGGCGTCTCGTGAGGTTCGACGCTCCGGTTCACCAGAAAATCAGCTTCCGCATAAAGGCTGTGATGGTGCTCGAACGTCGAGCCCGTTTCCATCACTGCGGTGACGATATCCGTATGATCGTCAACCTGCTCGGCTTCGAATGACAGGGGCACTGCGCGGGCGGGACGATAGCCGTCTTCGTCGCGGGCAGCCCATTCGGCTCGTGCAGCAGCGATGGCGTCTTCGATTTTCTTCAACTCAGCCTGCGGCCGCAGATACCAGTCAGCGCTCCATACACGGTGAATGATCCAACCATGGGATTCGAGCACCTGTTGGCGCAGCCGGTCACGGTCGCGAGCCGAACGAGAAGAGTGGAACTGAGCGCCGTCGCATTCGATGCCCAGAGTGAAGCGGCCGGGCTTGTCAGGGTCTGAAACCGCCAAGTCGACACGGAATCCGGATGCGCCGATCTGACGTTTGACGTCATACCCCAGAGCCTGGAGGCGTTCGCAGACTTGGATTTCGAACTCGCTGTCGAAGTCCTCCCCAGTCACCTCGCCGAGGCCAAAGTTCCCGGTCTCCGCGAAGGTCAGGAACAGCTTAAGAGCGGCCACACCTCTGGAGCGAGATCGCTCCAGGTCGATGTCCGCACCTGTGAAGTTGCAGAAAACTTCGCACCGCATCTTGGCTCGAGAGATCAAGACGTTCAGCCGCCTTTCGCCGCCCTCACCACTCAACGGACCGAAGGCGTGGGCCAGGTAGCCCGTTTCCGTCTTGCCATAGCCGACGGAGATGAAGATCACGTCTCGCTCGTCGCCTTGGATGTTCTCCAGATTCTTGACGAAGAAGGGTTCGTGTGACGCCCCGCTGAAGAACTCCTCAACGTCAGGGTTGCCGCGACGAAGGAGTTCCAGTTCCTTGAGGACGGCCTGGCGCTGCGCCACCGAGAAGGTCGCCACGCCGAGAGTCTGTTCTGGGTGTTCCCGGGCATGCCGGATCACTGCTTCTGCGACCGCTTTCGCTTCTTTGGGGTTGGTGCGGGTGCCGCCCCGGTCATAGGCGGTGTCCTTCATCAGATTGAATTTGAGCCCCATGCCAGCGACGGCGTCATAGGGGCTGGGCACGATGAAGAGTTTGTTCTCGTAGAACTCTTTGTTCGAAACTGCGATCAGTGACTGATGCTTCGAACGGTAGTGCCAGCTGAGCATGCGGTGGGGCATGCCTTTGGCTAGGCAGAGTTCCAGTATGCTTTCAGCATCTTTCGCCTGAATGGTGACGCCGTCGTCTGTTTCCTCGCCATCGTCCTCACCGGTGAGCTTTTTGAAGAAGGCGGTCGGCGGAAGCTGACGCTCGTCTCCCACGACGACGATCTGGTTGACGCGTGCGATGGCACCTAAGGAGTCGACAGGCTCGATTTGACTGGCTTCGTCCATGACCAGCAGGTCGAACTGGATGCCGCCAGGTTTCAGGAATTGGGCGACTGAAAGCGGGCTCATCATGAAGACAGGCTTCAACTGCTGAATCGCCGGGCCTGCCTCGTCCAAGAGGACGCGGATGGGCAGGTGCCTACGCTTCTTCGCCATTTCAGCGTTGAGCACACCCAGCGGGCCTATGCCGCTAGCGCCGCGCGGACGGCCATCCGCATGGGCGGCGACAATCTGTTCTTGCGCGAGACTAATGCGCGCCTTGTCGAGTTGCCGGAAGGTCGCCACCCGATTGTTGTGATCGTCGCCATCGAACGCTCGCAGTTCGGGCCAAGTGGTGAACAACGCAACGCGCAGTACTTCTGCGTAGGCTTGTTCGAAGGCCGGAAGGAGCGACTTGTGGTCAAGCGTTCCATCATGGAGCGCGTTGACCAGAGATTCTCCGCCAAGATCAGACAGTGCACGCGCTCGGGAAGCGAAGGCGACAAAGCGGCTCAGCCCCTCGAGGTCATCTATCCATTCCGCCAGACGGGCTTCCAGAGTCTCTAGATGAACTTCCGCTACAGCACTGACCTCAAACGCACGCGGCAGATCAAGCGCGAGCTCCGTGAAAACTTGTTGGAGAGCAGTCTCCAATTCCGGCAACGCCTCAGTCAGAGCGACGCGAGCGGATTCGATTGGTTTGATGTCTGTGGTTTCCGCCAAGCGACCCCAGGTCAGGCGCGGCAGGGCTTCGTGGGTGCGACGCCAAGTCAGTATGGCGTCCAACTGATCCCAGTTTGATCGTTCGCTTTTCCAGGCGGTGCCGAATGCCGTTCCGGCGGCTTCAGCGGCGACGAAGGCGGCCTTGGCGTTCTGAGCGGCGATCATGCGATCGATAAAAGCCACACGCTCTGTCGGTGACTTTGGCAATTCGATCGTCAGATAGGAGCGCAAAAGAGCGATCTGCGTGCGATATGCACCATCCAAGAAGCGCAGCAAGCTGGTCCCCTTGGTCACGACCGCCAATCGAACAGGAGCAAGGTCTGCCGTTCGGCCGGCTTCGTTGAAGACCTTTTCAGCATCTTCCCAGGCGCTGACGTAGGTTCGTCCCGCTTTGATAAGGTGCTGAAGCCTATCAAGGTCGCTCCATGAAGAGGAGACCAACGCAGTTCGATCAAGGCCAGCGGGCAGTGGCGTGATGGACAGGAAGCTGGACGCGCGTTGTAGATCAGCCATCGTCTTGAGGATGGGTGCCGCAAGGCCTTCTGTTGCAACCTCGGCATGTCGCTTTGCATCCGCTAGGGACGCGGCGACTGCCTGAAGGCGGGTGTTGAGGGCTTGGCGCTGCGTCGGATCAAGGGCGTCACATTGTACGCCACGCCAGACATTGGCTGGAACAGGACCCAGGATACGTGATCGTTCCGCAACCTCAGCGACCATGGCGCGTCGAGTCGCGACGGCCTCGCGATCCCACTGATCGGCATTGGTAAGAGCGTAGCCAGACGGCGCTGTTGTTTCCTGAGAACGCGCCAAGAGGCCGAGGATGGCTTGGGGAGTGAGGCCGCTCGGTTGCAGAGGCTTGTGCAGCCGCTTGGCGAAGGAATTCAGAGCGCCGCTGGTCTCACCCAACTTTTCGATCACGCTGAGATCACCGCGTGGGGGCCGGTGCTGCGCGTCTCGGGTACGCTTTAACTCTTCTAGGACTGTGCGCTTGTTCACCTTGTTCGAATGCAATTCGAGCGTCAGAGGGCCGAGGCCAACCTGTCGGAGTCGTCTGTGAACGACGTCCAGGGCAGCCATTTTTTCGGCGACAAACAGGACCTTTTTGCCCCGGGCGACGGCTGCGGCGATGATGTTGGTGATTGTCTGGGATTTACCGGTGCCTGGCGGTCCCTTCACAACGATTGAGCGTCCGCCTGCGGCTTCAGCAATGGCGACCGTCTGTGAACTGTCCGCATCAACGACGTGGTGAAGTTCCAAGGGGCGTATGACGTCATCAATTGCGTCGGCGTCGCCAACGAGCGGCGTGCTTTCTGGGAAACCATCCCGTAGCAGTGCGCTGATCATTTCCCGGCTATCTATGCCAGTTTGCTTGGGCCAATTGTCTGGGTCCAGATCCCGGTACATGAGGAATTTCGAGAAGGAGAAGAAGCCCAGAACCATCGCATCGGGCAGCACCTCCCAGCGTTTCTGGTTCGAAATGGTTTCAGCGATCCGGGCGCAATACCCAGCCAGATCGACTTCATCTTCATCTGTGAAATCTTCGATCGTGAGGGCAAACTCAGCCTTCATTTTTGCTTGAAGGGTCAAGTTCGGCGACGGAGGTTCGTCTCTCCAGCGCAGTTTGAATTTGTCGGCCGCGCTGGTGCGTTCCAGCTTTACCGGCAGAAGCACCAGCGGGGCGTGGCGTGCAACGTCGGAGCTGTCGCTGTCGAACCAGCGCAGCAGGCCGATAGCCAAGTACAGGATGTTGACGCCCTGCTCCTGTTCTAAGGTCTGGGCGTCGTACCAGATATCGAACAGCCGCTTCTGAAGTCCTTCGGACGTCAGGCGGGTCTGAAGTCGGGTGTCGGTGTGACGGGAGGCGCGACCCTGTTCATCGACGTCGTCATTGTCCGGCTGGGGAATGCCACCGGTGACGTCATCGTCCGGATCGAGGTCAGCACGATCCGCTTCACTGAGCTGGACGCCAGGCACAAAGCTAAAAGCTCTATTCGACGTCAGTAACCGGAATACCTCGGCAGATTTTTCGTCGACGATTTCGATCGCGCGGTTGTTCTTGGTTCGCAGCGGCGTGTTCAGTAGGCGATTACGTGTAGACAGATCGAGCAGCGCATTGCGCTCTTTCAGCAGACGGTCGCGAATGGAAATAGTGACGTCGCCGTCAGCCATATCGAAGCCTTCCCCCAATTACGTGGTGTTCAAACCCTATAATCATTCCCCAAGAGGATGCCAGATAGCGCAGATTTTTGAGTGAGATTACGGTTTTTAAAA
>OFTY01000403.1_pt1 | contig 32009 bp, 35 predicted proteins | sample 1775061 | NCBI WGS metagenome assembly OFTY01 (sample SAMN08195773, study PRJEB24354) | sludge metagenome | isolation source: sludge from phenol fed wastewater aerobic bioreactor B | place: India: Nagpur | collected 2016-09-16 | reverse complement strand
CCTCGGCGCCGATGTTGCGGGCGCCGACGAAGGTCAGATAGTCGCCGATGTTCCCGGCGCCCACCGAGTTGCAGCAGTCCGGCCCGTTGCCCGCGTGCGCCTCCAGGAAGACGGTCGGCTTCTGCTCGTCCCTTAGACCGGCCACGCGGTCGGAGATGGTCTTCAGCCTGGAGGCGCGGAAGGCGTTGTAGGCTTCCGCCTGTTCCTCGCGGCCGATCATGGCCCCCAGCAGGGACAGGCTGCGCGGCTGGTTCTCAAACGGGTGCTGGAAGAAGTCGATATAGGCCACGCGCACGCCCGCCTGCTCCAACTGGGCCGTCTGGGCGTCGGTCGGGCCGGAATCCAGCGACACCAGGGCCACCTGCGGCTGGGCGCCCAGCACGGCCTCGACGTTGAAGGCGGCGGCCGAACTCGGCGTCTTGGGCAGGCTCGCCAGCGTCGGCGACTTCTCCAGATAGGCGGCGTAGATGTCCAGGCTGAGGCGGTTCACGTCGCCCGCCCAGGCGGCCAGCAGGCTGACCGGATCGGGATGGATCAGCGACAGGGCGATCAGGAAGCGGCTGTCGTCGATCGACAGCTTCGTCACCGGCGGGGTGATCGCCAGCGGCCGGTCGCGCAGGTCGGTCAGCAGCGAGGACGAGCCGGCCGCGTCGCGGCGCGTACAGGCGGCGGTCCCGGTCGCCATCAGGGCGGCGGCGCCCATCAGCAGGGCCCGACGTCCCAACCTCACCTCGACCATCGACCCGTCCTCCGCCCATTCATCAGCGACGCCAGCGGCGTTTCGCCTCGACGCTTAATGATAATCAGTGTCAGCTTCAATCGCTGATTTGTCGCATGAGGCGGCGCGATTGTTCAGCGCGGCGGGATGATCCGGGCGAAACGGGCGGCGTCCCCGCGGGGAAGCGCCTGGTCCGGCGCCGCTTCTTGACGCACGGCCTCGGTCAGGGCCTTGGGATCGTCGCAGAAGATGCGGTGCAGCATGGCCATGACGGCCTCGGCGCGTTCGTCAGCCAGCGAATAATAGATGGAGCGCGACTCGCGCCGGGTCTTCACCAGCCCCGACTGGCGCAGCTCGGCCAACTGTTGCGACAGGCCCGGCTGGCGCAGGCCCAGCTCCTGTTCCAACTGACCGACCGAACGCTCCTGCTGCGCGACATGGCACAGGATCAGCAGGCGATTGGCGTTGGCCAGTTGCCGCAGCAGTTCAGCCGCCTCGGGCGCGGCCGCCTTCAACCGTTCCAGATCGCCGCCGGGGGTCATCGCGACGCCGGTTGATAATACCAGACGTCATCGCCCGACAGCACATCGCCCAGGTCGGTCGGCGCCGCCTGAAGCAGGGGCGCGCCCGGCGTCCAGCCCTCGGGCGCCGAAGCCCCTTCCCGATCCGCCGCCTGCAGGGCTATGACCAGCCGCAGCAGCTCCTCGACCGAGCGGCCGACGTTCATCGGGTACCAGCTGATCGCCCGCACCACGCCGTTCGGATCGATGACGAAGGTGGCGCGCACCGAGGCGCTGTCCGGCGCCGCCGGGTCGATCATCCCATAGGCCTGGGCGATGACCATGGAGGGATCTTCAATGATCGGAAACTCCACCGTCACGCCAAAGCGGTCGCGGATGTCCTTCAACCAGGCCAAGTGGGAATAGAGGCTGTCGACCGACAGACCCAGCAGCTTGCAGCCGATGGCGTTGAAGTCCGCCTGACGCCGGGCCAGGGCGATGAACTCGCTGGTGCAGACTGGGGTGAAATCCGCCGGGTGCGAGAAGAAGGCCAGCCACCGCCCGCGATAGTCGCTCAGCCGACGCTGGCCGCGCGTCGTGCGCGCGGTGAAATCCGGCGCCGCCTCATTGATCCGCAGCGGCGGCAGGAAAGGCGTGTCCGTCATCGAGTCGGTTTCCATGCCATAGGGCTACGCGCAGTCGGGGTGCAGCGCACCTTGAAAACAATTACTTGTATATAATATGTAAATATCTAATTGCTTGATAAAGATCAATGCGGAGAAACGCCGTGACCGACGCCCATATCGACCCCGCCCGCGATCACGCCGCGGACTTGATCCAGGCCGCCCTGGCTGAAGCCAGCCGCCGCCCGGTCGTTAAATCCTTCTTTGACGAGGCCACCTTCACCGTCAGCCATGTCGTGCGCGACCCGAACTCCAGGGCCTGCGCCATCATCGACAGCGTGCTGGATTATGATCCCGCCTCTGGCCGCACCTCGACCGCCTCTGCCGACGCCCTGATCGCCTATGTCGAGGCCGAAGACCTTGAGGTTCACTGGCTGCTGGAGACCCACGCTCACGCCGACCACCTGTCGGCCGCGCCCTACCTGCAGGAACGCCTCGGCGGCCGCCTGGCCATCGGCCGCGACATCATCAAGGTGCAGGACGTCTTCGGCAAAGTCTTCAACGAGGGGACCGAGTTCCGCCGCGACGGCAGCCAGTTCGACCAACTTTTCGACGACGGCGACCGCTTCGCCATCGGCGAGCTTCAGGCCACGGCCCTGCACGTGCCCGGCCACACTCCGGCCTGTCTGGCCTATGTGATCGGCGACGCGGTCTTCCCCGGCGACACCCTGTTCATGCCCGATTACGGCACGGCGCGCTGCGACTTCCCCGGCGGCGACGCGCGGACGCTGTATCGCTCGATCAAGCGGCTGTTGTCCCTGCCCGCCGCGGCGCGCGTCTTCCTGTGCCACGACTACAAGGCGCCGCCCGCCCGCACCGAGTTCGCGTGGGAGACGACCATCGGCGATCAGTGCGCCTGCAACATCCACGTCCACGACGGCGTGACCGAGGATGAGTTCGTCCAGATGCGGACCGCCCGCGACGCCACCTTGTCCATGCCGCGCCTGATCCTGCCTTCGGTTCAGGTCAACATGAACGGCGGCCGCATGCCCGAGCCGGAAGACAACGGCGTCCGCTACCTGAAAATGCCCATCAACGCGCTCTGATCCCCAAGCCCTTTAAAGCCCTTTTCCTCAAAGCCAGAGAACCGCCTCATGGACATCCGCCCCCTGGAAGACCGCCTGCACGTCTCGCCGCAGATCCTGCCTGAGGAGGTCCAGACAGCGGCCGATCAAGGCTATCGCGCCATCATCTCCAACCGCCCCGACGCCGAAGAGCCGGGCCAGCCGATGACCGAGGACATCCGCGCCGCCGCCGAGGCCGCGGGCCTGACCTTCGTCCACATCCCCATTCGCGGCGGAGCCATGACGCCGGACGACGTGGCGCGCTTCAAGGCGGCGCTGGCCGAACTGCCCCAGCCCATCCTCGGCTACTGCCGCTCGGGCACCCGCACCACCTATCTGTGGGCCCTGTCGCAGGCGGGCGAGCGCCCGGCCGAAGAGATCGTCGCCCTAGCCGCCGCCGCCGGCTACGACGTTTCGCCGCTCGGCCCGCGTCTGGAGGGCTGAGGCATGGCCCATGCGCAAGCTTCCGAGACCTGTGACGTCCTGATCGTCGGCGGGGGCGCCGCTGGCATCGCCACGGCGGCCAGCCTGCTGCGCCGCCGCCCCGGCCTTGACGTGGTGATCGTCGAGCCGTCCGAGCGTCACTATTACCAGCCGGGCTGGACGCTGGTCGGCGCGGGCGTCTTCACGCCCGAGCGCACCATGCGCGAGATCTGCCGCCTGATCCCCACGGGCGCCCGCTGGATTCAGGACAGCGTGGTCGACTTCGCGCCCGAAGCCGATCAGGTGCGCCTGTCGGACGGCCGCCGCATCGGCTATCGCGCCCTGGTCGCTGCGCCAGGCATCAAGCTGGACTGGGACGCCATCCCCGGCCTGAACGAGACGCTGGGCCGCAATGGCGTAACCTCCAACTACCGCTTCGATCTGGCGCCCTATACGTGGAAGCTGGTGCAGGAGCTTAAGGGCGGCCGCGCCCTGTTCACCCAGCCGCCCATGCCGATCAAATGCGCGGGCGCGCCGCAGAAGGCCCTCTATCTGTCGGCCGACCACTGGCAGCGCACCGGCGCCCTCAAGAGCGTGGACATCGAGTTCCACAACGCCGGGGCCGTGCTGTTCGGGGTCAAGGACTATGTCCCCGCCCTGATGAAATACATCGAGCGATACGGCGTCGACCTGCGCTTCAACTCGCGCCTGACCGCCATCGACGGCGAGGCTCGCCGCGCGACCTTCGCCGTCACTGACGCGGACGGCGCCGTCAGCGAAGTCGTCCGCGACTTCGACATGATCCACGTCTGCCCGCCGCAGACCGCGCCCGACTTCATCCGCGCCAGCCCGCTGGCGGCCGACAGCGGCTGGATCGACGTCGATCAGGCCACCCTGCACCACATCCGCCTCGACAACGTCTTCGGCCTGGGCGACGCCTGCTCGGCGCCCAACGCCAAGACGGCCGCCGCCGCCCGCAAACAGGCGCCGGTCGTGGCCGAGAACGTCATCTCCATGCTGGACGGCAAGGCGCTGAAGGCGGTCTACGACGGCTACGGCTCCTGCCCCCTGACGGTCGAGCGCGGCAAGATCGTGCTGGCCGAGTTCGGCTATGGCGGCAAGCTGCTGCCCAGCTTCCCGGCGTGGATGCTGGACGGGCGTCAGCCGACCCGCCGCGCCTGGCACCTGAAGGCGCAGGCCCTGCCGGAAATCTACTGGGTCGGGATGCTGAAGGGCCGCGAATGGCTTTGCGCCCCCGACTGCGTCGAGCCGGGCGTCGCCCCGCGAACGAGGGCCGCGTGATGAGCGAATCCCTCAGCCTTTTGCAGTATGGCCTGGGCGCCGGGGCGGGGTCGCTGGTCGGCTTCACCCTGGGCCTGGTTGGCGGGGGCGGCTCAATCCTGGCCGTGCCGCTGATCGTCTATCTGGTGGGGGTGAAGGATCCGCACCTGGCCATCGGCACCAGCGCCTTCGCCGTGGCGGCCAACGCCTTCGCCAATCTGCTGAACCACGCCCGACACGGGGCGGTGAAATGGAAGATCGCCCTGCTGTTCGCGGCGGCGGGCGTGGTCGGGGCGGCGCTGGGCTCCAGCCTGGGCAAGGCCGTGGACGGGCAGAAGCTGCTGGCCCTGTTCGCCGTGCTGATGCTGATCGTCGGCGCCCTGATGCTGCGCGGCCGCTCTGCGGCGGGCGACCCGCATGTGACGCTGAACGCGGGCAATGCGCCCAAGCTAGTGGGCACGGGCGCGGCCACGGGGATGCTGTCGGGCTTCTTCGGCATCGGCGGCGGCTTCCTGATCGTGCCCAGCCTGATGGGGTCGACCGGCATGCCCATCTATTACGCCGTCGGCTCATCGCTGGTCGGCGTCACAGCCTTCGGCCTGACCACCGCCTTCAACTATGCGCTGGCGGGATGGGTGGACTGGCCGCTGGCGGCGGTCTTCATCGGCGGCGGCGTTCTGGGCGGGTTGGCGGGCGCGCGGCTGGCCAAACTGATGTCCAGCCGCAAGGGCCTGCTGAACAGCGTCTTCGCGGGCCTGATCTTCGTAGTGGCCCTCTATATGCTTTATCAGAGCGCCGTAGCCCTGAATCTGATCGGCTAGGCCTGCGGGCCGCCGCGCGAAACGACGGCCCGCAGTCTTTCTATCCGCCGATGGACATGACCACGCGGCCTTCGATCTGGCCCTTGTGCATCCGGGCGAAGATGTCGTTGATGTTGTCCAGCGGCTCGATCGTGTTGATCGACTTCACCTTGCCGTCGGCGGCGAAGTCCAGCGCCTCCTGAAGGTCCAGACGCGTGCCGACGATCGAGCCGCGCACCGTCGTCCCGTTCAGCACCATGTCGAAGATCGACAGCGGGAAATCGCCCGCCGGCAGACCGTTCAGCGCCACGGTCGCCCCACGCGACGTCATCCCCAACGCCTGTTCGAACGCCTTGGGCGAGACGGCCGTGACCAGCACGCCCTGAGCGCCGCCGTCGGTCTGGCGCTTGATGTCGGCGGCGGGGTCGTTGGAGGCCTTGGCGTTGACCGTCACCGTCGCGCCCAACCGCCGAGCCAGATCCAGCTTGGCGTCGTCGATGTCGACCGCCGCCACGTTCAGCCCCATGGCCTTGGCGTACTGCACGGCCAGATGACCCAGACCGCCGACGCCCGAGATCACCATCCAGTCGCCCGGCTTGGTGTCGGTCATCTTCAGGCCCTTGTAGACCGTGACCCCGGCGCACAGGATCGGCGCGATCTCCTCGAAGCCGATGTTGTCAGGCAGATGGCCGACGAAGTTCGGATCGGCCACCACATATTCGGCGAAGCTGCCGTTGACCGAATAGCCGGTGTTCTGCTGCTCGTGGCACAGGGTCTCCCAGCCGCCGAGGCAGTGTTTGCAGTGGCCGCAGGCGGTGTAGAGCCACGGCACGCCGACGCGGTCGCCTTCCTTGACGTGCTTGACTCCGGCGCCGACGCCCGAGACGTAGCCGACGCCTTCGTGGCCCGGAATGAAGGGCGGGTTCGGCTTGACCGGCCAGTCGCCCTCGGCCGCGTGCAGGTCGGTGTGGCAGACGCCGGTGGCCTCGATCTTCACCTGGATCATGCCGGGGCCGGGCGTCGGGATCGGCGCGTCCTCGATCACCAGCGGCTTGCCGAACTCGCGCACGACGGCGGCCTTCATGGTTGCAGCCATGGTCTTTCCTCCTGGATTGCAATCGCAAGACAAAAGGCGCGAACCGAAGTCCGCGCCTTGATGGAAATCAGAAGAAGCCCAATTTGTCCGGGCTGTAGCTGACCAGCAGGTTCTTGGTCTGCTGATAGTGATCCAGCATCATGCGGTGGTTCTCACGCCCGATGCCCGACTTCTTGTAGCCGCCGAAGGCCGCGTGCGCCGGATACTGGTGGTAGCAGTTGGTCCAGACGCGGCCCGCCTGAACGGCCCGGCCCGCGCGATAGGCGGTGTTCATGTCGCGCGACCACACCCCGGCGCCCAGGCCGTACTCGGTGTCGTTGGCGATGGCGATAGCCTCTTCCAGCGTCTTGAAGGTGGTCACGGCCAGGACGGGGCCGAAGATCTCCTCCTGGAAGATCCGCATGTCGTTCGTGCCCTTGAACACCGTCGGCTTGACGTAATAACCGCCCGCCAGATCATCTTTCAGCACCGCCTGGTCGCCGCCGGTCAGCACCTCGGCGCCCTCGTCCTTGCCGATCTTCAGATAGGACAGGATCTTCTTCAGCTGCTGGTCCGAGGCCTGGGCGCCGACCTGGGTGGTCGGGTCCAGCGGGTCGCCCTGCTTGATGGCCTCGACGCGGGCGATCGCCTTCTCGATGAAGGCCTCATAGATGTCTTCGTGGATCAGGGCGCGGCTGGGGCAGGTGCAGACCTCGCCCTGATTGAGCGCGAACATGGCGAAGCCTTCCAGCGCCTTGTCGAGGAAGGCGTCGTCGGCGTCCATCACGTCCTTGAAGAAGATGTTCGGCGACTTGCCGCCCAGCTCCAGCGTCACCGGAATGATGTTCTGGGTGGCGTATTCCATGATCTTCTGGCCGACGGCGGTCGAGCCGGTGAAGGCGATCTTGGCGATACGCGGATTGGTGGCCAGCGGCTCGCCGACCTCGATCCCCGTGCCCGACACGATGTTCAGCACGCCCGGCGGCAGGATGTCCTGGATCAACTCGGCCAGCAGCAGGATGGAGGCCGGGGTCTGCTCGGCCGGCTTCAGCACGATGCAGTTGCCGGCGGCCAGGGCCGGGGCGATCTTCCACGCCGCCATCAGGATGGGGAAGTTCCACGGAATGATCTGGCCGACCACGCCCAGCGGCTCGTGGAAATGATAGGCGACCGTGTCGTTGTCCAGCTCGGAAATGCCGCCTTCCTGCGCGCGGATGCAGCCGGCGAAATAGCGGAAGTGGTCGATGGCCAGCGGGATGTCGGCCGCCAGCGTTTCGCGCACCGGCTTGCCGTTGTCCCAGGTCTCGGCCTCGGCGATGGCCTGCAGGTTCTGCTCCATGCGGTCGGCGATGCGGTTCAGGATCAGGGCCCGCTGGGCGACGCTGGTCTTGCCCCAGCCGTCCCTGGCCGCGTGGGCGGCGTCCAGCGCCAGCTCGACGTCGGCCGCGTCCGAGCGAGCCACCTCGCACAGGACGCGGCCGTTCACCGGGGAGGTGTTCTCGAAATAGCGGCCGTTGACCGGCGCGACCCACTGGCCGCCGATGAAGTTGTCATAGCGCGCCTTGTATTTCGGCGTCACGGCGCGGACGAATTCGGGTTTGGTCATGGGAACGGCCTCCTTGCGGTTTCCTTGGGCGCCGATTGTCGGCGTCGTTTGAAGCAAGGTCGGTCGGCCCGGCGGCCTGTTCCAGACGCCGCCCGGATGGTGCGGCGCACACCTGTCGCAGACTTGCGACAGTTTCCGTCGGGATCGGTCAGTTCAGGTCGATCAGGCCCAGACGGTGCAGCTTGCGGTGCAGGGTGGCGCGGCTGACGCCCAGGGCCCGCGCCGCCGCCGAGACATTGCCCCCGGTGCGGGCCAGGGCGCGACGCACCGCCCCACGCTCGGCTTCCAACAGGTCGATCTCCGCCCCGCCCGGCGTCAGCAGGTCCGAGGCCGGCAGCTGGGCCGCGATCCGCTCGTCAGTGATGGACAGGGACAGCCGCGCCGCCCGCGTGGCGCCGATGACCAGGTCGTCGCGATCGACGGCCAGAAGGGCGGCCGCATTGCGCTCGCTGGCCCCGCCCGCCAACACGATGCGCGCATCGGCGAAGGCCTGGCGGAAGGTCTGCGCCTCGATCGCCCGCGCCGCATCGGCCACCGCCGCCGAGATCAAGCCCAGGATCGCCTCGGTCGCGTCGGCGCGGCACGACGAGACGTCCAGCGCCCCGGCCAGCCGCCCCATATGGTCGTGGATGGGATGGGTGATGCAGCTCAGCCCCGTGTTGCGGGCGTGGAAATGCTGTTCGCGATGGATGGTCACGGCGCGATGCTCGGCCAGGGCCGTGCCGATGCCGTTGGTGCCCTCGACCGCCTCGGACCAAACGGCGCCGGGCCACAGGCCCCAGCGGTGGAAGGTGTCGTCGTCCGCTGCCGCCCCGCGTCGCTCGACCGGCACCCCCTCGGCGTTGGTCAGCAGGACGCAGCACCCCACCCCGCCGACCGCCAGAAACAGCCGGTCCAGCACGCCGTCGGCCGCACGCGTCATCGGCTCCATCGCCTGCCGCGCCTCGCGCAGCTGTTGTTCGGTGATGGTCTCGACCGCGCCGTGTTCGCCGGGGTCCAGGCCGTACAGGGTCACGGACCGACGCCACGACGCCGCCAAAGCCGAGCGCGCCCCGGCGCCCTCGTCGTCCAGCGCCTGACGGATCAGGCTGGCGTGTTCATCTCGCACTCTATCGCCCATGGCCGCAGCCTCCCAGGGTCAAGGTCGACCCCGATCAGACCCCCAAGAGCGCCGAGCGTCAATGCGACCTTTGCTCTAGGTCTCAGCCCGCTCGAACAGACCGGCCATGTCGACGCGGCGGCTGAGCAAGCCTTCCAGGGTGTAGCCGTCCAGCACCTTCATGAAGGCGGCCAGGGCCTGATGCAGGGCGCCCGTCAGGCCGCAGGCCGGGGCGATGATGCAACTGCCGCAGTCGACCAGATCGAAGCCGTCCTCGGTATGGCGCACCACGGCCCCGACATTGATCTGATCCGGCGGACGCGCCAGCCGCACCCCGCCGAACCGCCCGCGCACGCTGTCCAGATAGCCCGCGTTCACCAGGTCGCTGACCACCTTCATCAGATGGTTCTGCGAGATGCCGTAGGCCTGGGCGATCTCCGCGATTGAGCACAGCCGATCCTGGCGCGCCCCCAGATAGAGCAGCACCCGCATGGCGTAGTCGGTGTAGCGCGTCAGGCGCATTCAGCCTCTCGTGAGCCTTGGCGATCAGCGCGTCATCGCGCCGCAGAAAATTATATGCATCCTCGTTGCATGTTTCAAACGCGGGCTATAGATGCATTATCAATGCATCAATGGAGCGAAGGCGATGAACGGCCGCTCGCACAGTCAGACATCACAGCCGACGGACGGCCCCGACGCCGCTTCTGCGCCGGCGTCCTATCGCTCCACCCCGGTGTTCGACGCCGCCACCCTGCCCGCCGCCCTGCGAGCCGATCACAGCCTCAAGGCCGGAACCTGGGGGCTGATCCAGGTGCTGGAGGGCGAAGTTCGCTTGACCTATAGCGACCCGCACATGACCACCGTCCTGAAGCCCGGAACGCCGGGCCGCATCGGGCCGCAGCAGGTTCATTTCGTCGAGCCGCTGGGGCCGATGAAGATGCGCGTCGACTTCTTCGACCGGCCGCCCGACGGCTAAGGCGCGGCCTTCCCCCTTCCTCCCCTTCCACATCGTAACGCCTAGGAGTTTCCTGATGGCTCAAGCCCTCAGCGAGCGCACGATCGCGCTTGTCAAAGCCACTGTCCCCGCGCTCGAGGCCCACGGCCTCGACATCGTCCGCGAGATGTATTCGCGGATGTTCCAGAACCCCGAGATCCGCGACTTGTTCAACCAGTCGCACCAGGGCGACGTCGGCTCGCAACCGCGCGCCCTGACCGGCGCCATCCTGGCCTACGCCAAGAACATCGACAACCTGGGCGCCCTGGCCGCCGCGGTCGAGCGCATCGCCCAGAAGCACGTCGGCCTGCAGATCCTGCCCGAACACTATCCGCACGTCGGAAACGCCCTGCTGGGCGCCATCGCCCATGTGCTGGGCGAGGCCGCGACCGAAGAGATCATGACCGCCTGGGGCGAGGCCTACTGGTTCCTGGCCGACATCCTGATCACCCGCGAGGCGGCCATCTATGAAGACCTGGCGGCGGCTCACGGCGGCTGGAACGGCTGGCGCGCCTTCGAGGTGGTCGAGGTGCGTCCCGAAAGCTCGGTCATCACCTCCTTCGTGCTGAAGCCCAAGGACGGCGGCCCGGTGCTGCGTCACCGACCGGGCCAGTATCTGACCTTCTGGTTCGATGTTCCCGGCCATGCGCCGATCAAGCGAAACTACTCCATCTCCTGCGCGCCGAACGACGAGACCTATCGCATCTCGGTCAAGCGCGAGGACAAGGGTCTGGCCTCGGGCTGGCTGCACGACAACGCCCGCGTGGGCATGGTGCTGAAGGTCGGGGCTCCGGCGGGCGACTTCTTCCTGCCCGAGACGCCGCAGCGCCCGGTCGTCCTGCTGTCCGGCGGGGTCGGCCTGACGCCCATGGTGTCGATGCTGGAGACCCTGGTGGCGGAGAAGACGGACACCGAGGTCCATTATGTCCACGGCGCCTATGACGCAGGAGCCCACGCCATGGGGCCGCACATCCGCGCCCTGACGGCGGCCCATCCGCGCGCGCGCAGCACCGTCTTCTATGAAGCCCCGGCCAATGACGGCGACGGCCATGATCACGCGGGACGCATCTCTGGCGCCTGGCTGAGCCAGCAGACGCCGATCCAGGAGGCCGACTACTATCTGTGCGGCCCGCGCCCCTTCCTGCGCGCCCTGGTGTCGGACCTGCGCGACGCCGGCGTCCCGGCCGACCGCATCCACTATGAATTCTTCGGCCCGGCGGACGAAATCCTCGCCGCCTGAGAACTCACGTCGAATCTGGGCCGTCGACGAGGCGGCCCAGGCTTCGCTCAATCCGGCTCGGTCGCCGCCAGACGAGCGGGGTCGACGCGGTGCGTCACCATGCGGCGATGCAGATCGTTGATGACCCCGCTGCCCGTCTTGACGCACAGGCCCGGAAATACGGCGTGGACGAAACAGGCCAGCGAGCCGACGAACATGGCCGCGCCGAACGAGGCGGCGACGCCCATGTGCTCCGTATAGCTCTCTCCGACCGAGGCCGGGTGATCGACGAACAGACGCTTGAGCATGAACCCTCCGCTACAGGCGACGGAGGATATCTCGATCTTCAGAGAGGATCATTTCTTTTCAATCTCCGAAACCAGCCAGAATAGAGAATATTATTCTCTCCACAGGCCGGTCAGAGCGGCAAGGCCGTCGTAAACTTGATCTGCTCCATGGCGAAGCTGGAGGAGACGTCGTCCAGCGGGGCGATGGCGATCAACCGGCGATAGAAGCGGTCATAGGCGGCGATGTCCTTGACCAGCACCTTGAGCAGATAGTCGACCTCGCCGCTCATCCGGTAGAATTCGACCACCTCGGGCAGGGCGGCGGCCTGCTTGAAGGTCTCCAGCCATTCGGCGTCGTGCCGCCGCGTCTTCACCGAAACGAAGACCACCAGCGGCAGGTCCAGCGCCTCGCGGTCCAGAAGAGCCACGCGCGAGGCGATGATCCCCGTATCCTGAAGCCGCTTCACCCGCTTCCAGCAAGGCGTCTGCGTCAGGCCCACCCGCTCGGCCAGCTCGGCGATGGGCACGGTGGCGTCGTCCTGCAGTATGGCCAGCAGGCGACGGTCGATGGCGTCCAGTCCGCTCATGTCCCGGCCCTCCCCGGCCGTTCCAGGCGCCGCCTCAGGTCGTCAAGGCGCGGGGCAGTTTGAAGGTCACGGTCTCACGGGCGCCGTCGTCCTCGGTCACGGTCACGTCGAAACGGGCGCGCAGGGCGTCGATCACGCCCTGCACCAACGGTTCGGGCGCCGAGGCCCCGGCGGTCAGGCCCACCGTCTCGACCCCGTCGAACCAGGCCCAGTCCAGATCGCCCGCGTCATCGACCAGCCGCGCGTCCCCGGCCCCGGCCTTCAGCGCCACGTCGACCAGCCGCGCCGAGTTGGACGAATTCTTCGACCCGACCACCAGCACCAGGCCGCAACCCTCGCCCAGCCGCTTGACCGCCTCCTGGCGATTGGTGGTGGCGTAGCAGATGTCTTCCTTGTGCGGGTCGGGCAGTTCAGGGAAGCGCCGCTTCAGCGCCGCCAGAATCTCGGCCGTGTCGTCCACCGACAGCGTCGTCTGGGTGGCGTAGGCCAGCGGCTGATCGCCGGGGCGCTGAAAGGCCTCCGCATCCTCGACCGTCTCGACCAGGCTGATGGCCCCGGCGGGCAGCTGCCCCATGGTGCCGACGACCTCGGGGTGGCCCGCATGGCCGATCAGGATGACGTGGCGGCCCGCCGCGAAATTGCGCTCGGCCTCGACGTGGACCTTGGACACCAGCGGGCAGGTGGCGTCCAGAAACAGCATCTCGCGCGAGCGGGCCGTCGCTGGCACCGACTTGGGCACGCCGTGGGCCGAGAAGACGACCGGCCGATCGTCCGGACACTCGTCCAGCTCCTTGACGAAGACGGCGCCCAGCCCCTTCAGCCGATCGACGACGTGGCGGTTGTGGACGATCTCATGGCGGACATAGACGGGGGCGCCGTATTTCTCGATCGCGCGCTCGACGATCTGGATGGCGCGGTCGACCCCGGCGCAGAAGCCGCGCGGCGTCGCCATGCGGACGGACAGGGGGCGGCGTTGAAACTGTGAGGGCGGGACAGGCGCGTTCATGGCCCGGAACCTAGTCCTTCGCGCGCGCTCTCGCCACCTTCATCGCCGGGTGATGCGCGCGCCGTTTGCCGCGCCTCGCTTTAGCCGCTATCACCACCCAGCGTGGCCCGTTCGGGCGTCTGATCGGCCCCGCCTTCATCGACTGCCGGAAAGCTCCTGATGCGTCGCGTCCTGACCGCCCTCGCCGCCCTCTCCCTCACGGCCGCGCTGATCCCTCACGCCGCCGCGGCCCAGAGCGGTCGCCCCCAAGGCGGCCAGCAGGGCGGCCAGAAGGCCGAGCAGGCGCCGTCGCGTCCCATGCGCATCGCGCCGCTGAGCCGACGCGCCAACGCCGGTCCGTGCCCCTATGTGAAGATTCTCTACGACGCGGCCCGCTTCGTCGAACTGTCCAACTATGAGCAGCCCACGACCAACGGCGTCGGCTTCACCGGCGAGATCGAAGGCGTCAGCTCCGACTGCGTCTATCGCGAGTCCGACCCGATCCGTCTGGACGTCAACCTGCTGTTCAGCCTGGGCAAGGGCCCGCAGGCCGAGGGCGACGCCCGCACCTATCGCTACTGGATCGCCGTGACCGAGCGGAACTCCGCCGTCCTGGCCAAGGAATATTTCGACCTGCCGGTGACCTTCGGCGGCGCCGACCGCACCCAGGCCGAGGCCAGCCAGACCATCGTCATCCCGCGCGCCGACGCCACCACCAGCGGCGGCAATTTCGAAGTCCTGATCGGCTTCGACGTCACGCCGCAGATGGCCGAGTTCAACCGATCCGGCAGCCGATTCCGTCCGACTGCGGGCCAACAGACCAACTAAGACATGACCGACCTCAAGACTTCTCTCAGCGAAGCGGTCGGGTCCGCCTTCGCCGCCGAAGGCGTGGACAAGGCCCTGGCCCGCGTCACCGCGTCCGACCGTCCCGATCTGGCCGACTTCCAGTCGAACGGCGCCCTGGCCGCCGCCAAGGCGCTGAAGGCCAATCCGCGCGAACTGGCCGCCAAGGTGGCCGAGCGTCTGGCCGCCGATCCGCGCCTGTCCTCGGTCGAGGTCGCCGGTCCCGGCTTCATCAACATGAAGCTGTCGAACGCGGCCCTGGCCCAGCGCGCGGCCGAGGTCGCGGCGGACACGGAACTGGCCGGCGCCTCGCGCGTCGAGCCGCGCAAGGTGGTCATCGACTACGGCGGCCCGAACGTGGCCAAGCCCATGCACGTGGGCCATTTGCGCAGCGCCATCATCGGCGAGAGCCTGAAGCGGTTGTTCCGCCTGCGCGGCGACGACGTCACCGGCGACGCCCACTTCGGCGACTGGGGCTTCCAGATGGGCCTGCTGATCACCGCCTGCGGCGATGAAGGGCTAGCCGACGCCTTCATGGCCGAGGGCGACGGCCCCTTCCCGGCCGAGACGCCGGTGACGCTGGCCGATCTGGACCGCCTGTATCCGCTGGCGGCGGGCAAGGCCAAGGAAGACCCCGCCTTCCGCGATCGCGCCCGCAAGGCGACCGCCGAACTGCAGGGCGGCCGCCCCGGCTATCGCGCCCTGTGGCAGCATTTCGTCGCCGTCAGCCGCGAGGCGTTGAAGCGCGAGTATGACGACCTGTCGGTCGATTTCGACCTGTGGAACGGCGAAAGCGACGCCGATCCCCTGATGGACGAGATGATCGCCGATCTGAAGGCCAAGGGCCTGCTGGTCGAGGACGACGGCGCCCAGGTGGTCCACGTCGCCCGCGACGGCGAGACGCGCAAGAAGAAGCTGGCCGACGGCTCGGTGATCGAGGCGCCGTCGCCTCCGCCCCTGCTGGTCATCAGCTCGGAAGGTTCGGCCATGTACGGCACGACCGACTTGGCCACGATCCTGGACCGCAAGAAGTCGATCGGCCCGGACCTGATCCTCTACGTCGTCGACGAGCGCCAGGCCGAGCATTTCGAACAGGTGTTCCGCGCCGCCTATCTGGCCGGATACGCCCCCGAAAAGTCACTGGAGCACCTCGGCTTCGGCACCATGAACGGCGCCGACGGCAAGCCGTTCAAGACCCGCGCGGGCGGCGTCCTGAAGCTGCGCGACCTGATCGACATGGCGACCGAAAAGGCGCGCGAGCGTCTGCACGAGGCCAAGCTGGGCGACGACCTGCCCGCCGAGGAGTTCGAGGACATCGCCCACAAGGTGGCGGTCGCCGCGCTGAAATTCTCTGACCTGTCGAACAACCGCACGACCTCTTACGTCTTCGACCTCGACCGCTTCATGAGCTTCGAGGGCAAGACCGGCCCCTATCTGCTGTATCAGGCCGTGCGGGTGAAATCCCTGCTGCGCAAGGCGTCGGAACAGGGCGTGGCCCTGGCCCCCATCGTCATCGAGGAAGCCGCCGAGCGCGACCTCGCCCTGACGCTGGACGCCTTCGACGCGGCCACGGCCGACGCCTATGACAAGCGCTCGCCCAACCTGATCGCCGAGCACGCCTATCGGCTGGCGCAGAGCTTCTCGAAATTCTACGCCGCCTGCCCGATCCTGGTCGCGCCGGACGAGGCGACCAAGGGCTCGCGCCTGGCCCTGGCCGCCGCGACCCTGCACCAGCTGGAGACGGCGCTGCGCCTGCTAGGCATCGAGACGCCCGAGCGGATGTAATGTGATAAGGGGGAGGCGACCGCCAAGGAGCCTCCCCTCATGTCCCTCGACGCCTTCATCGCCGGCCTGCCCAAGGCCGAACTGCACCTGCACATCGAGGGCTCGCTGGAGCCCGAACTGATGTTCGAGCTGGCGCAGCGCAACGGCGTCGCCATCCCCTACGACAGCGTCGAGGCCGTGCGCGCGGCCTATGACTTCTCGAACCTGCAGGACTTCCTCGACATCTATTACGCGGGCGCGGCCGTGCTGCTGACCCGTCAGGATTTCGAGGATCTGGCCTTCGCCTACTTCCAGCGCGCCGCCGCCGACAACGTCCGCCACGCCGAGATCTTCTTCGACCCCCAGACCCACACCGACCGGGGCGTGCCCTTCGCCGTGGTGGTCGAGGGCCTGATCGTGGGCATGGGTCGCGCCAAGGCGGAACTCGGCGTCACCAGCGGCCTGATCCTCAGCTTCCTGCGCCACCTCAGCGAGGACGAGGCTTTCGCCACCTTGGAAATGGCCAAGCCGTATCTGCATCACTTCATCGGCGTCGGACTGGATTCCTCCGAGGTCGGCCACCCGCCGTCGAAGTTCCAGCGCGTCTTCGCCGCCGCCCGCGAACTGGGCCTGAAGCTGTGCGCCCACGCCGGCGAGGAAGGTCCGCCCGAATACGTGCGCGAGGCGCTGGACCTGCTGCACATCGACCGCATGGACCACGGCAACCGCTCGATGGAGGACGAGGCCCTGATCGAACGGCTGGCGGCGTCGCAGATGACGCTGACGGTCTGCCCCCTGTCGAACCTGAAGCTGTGCGTGGTCAAGGATCTGAAGGACCACCCCGTGCCGGAGATGCTGCGCCGCGGCCTGCACGTCACCCTGAACTCGGACGACCCGTCCTATTTCGGCGGCTATGTGAACGCCAACTACAGCCAGTTGACTGAGGCGGTCGGCCTGACGCGTCAGCAGGTGGTGCAACTGGCGAAGAACAGCTTCGAGGGCAGCTTCCTCAACGACGCCGACAAGGCCGCGCGGATCGCCGAGGTGGACGCCTACGCGGCGGCGAACTGAAGCGCCCCACTTTCCCGCGCCGTCATCCGACATCCGACTCCCACGTGCACTATGTTCCTGATATGTTCACATCATGGAGCACCCCGGCCGACAGCCTGATGAAGACCCCGCCGGGCTGCGCTGGCTGTTCGTCGACCTGAACGCCTTCTTCGCCAGCGTCGAACAGCAGCAGAACCCCGACTGGCGCGGCAAGCCCGTCATCGTCCGCCCCGCCGAAAGTGAATACACCGGCGCCATCGCCGCCAGCTATGAGAGCAAGGCTTTCGGCGTCCGCACCGGGATGCAGGTGGCCGAGGCGCGCCGCCTGTGCCCCGGCCTGATCGTCGCCGAGGCGCGGCCCGACCTCTATGTCCAGATCCACAAGCAGATCATGCACGAGATCGACCAGCACGTGCCGGTGTGGAAGGTCGGCTCCATCGATGAATGCTCGTGCCAGCTGATCGGGCCGGAGCGGCAGGAAGCCAACGCCGTCGCCCTGGCCCGGCGCATTCAGGCAGGGATCATGAAGAATGTGGGCGGGTGTCTGCGGTCCTCCATCGGACTGGCGCCCTCGCGGTTTCTGGCCAAGACGGCCTGCGGCATGAAGAAGCCCGCCGGGCTGACGATACTGCGCGCCCATGAACTGCCCGGCGCCATCCTGCACCTGCCGCTGTCGCAGTATCCGGGCGTCGGCTCGCGGATGCGCGAGCGGCTGGCGGCGGCGGGCGTCACGGACACGGCAGGCCTGTGGAACATGACCGCGAAGGAGGCGCGGGCGGTCTGGAACAGCATCGAGGGCGAACGCATCTGGCGCGGCCTGCACGGTCTCGACAGCGAGCCGACGCCGGAAAAACCGCCCGCCTCCATCAGCCACAGCCATGTGCTGGCGCAGGCCATGCGCAACCCGGACAAGGCGCGGGCGGTGGCGCGGCGCCTGATGGTCAAATGCGGGGCGCGGCTGCGGCGGATGGGACTGACCGGCGCCGGGATCAGCCTGCATCTCGACATGGGGCCGAAGGGGACCAAGCGCGGCTGGGACACGACCGGTCTGACCCGCGCCGTCGCCCCGACGCAGGACACCTTCGCCCTGCTGGCCGCGCTGGACGACCTGTGGCGCCGGGTCGAACCGGAACTGGAGGCCGGGCGGTTGAGCTATGTCGGGGTCGGCGTCCACGGCCTGAAGGCGCGCGACGCCTTCGAGGCCGACCTGTTCGACATCGGCCCGGATCAGGGCGGCGACGCGCCGTCCTTACGCCTGTCGCAGGCGCTGGATGCGCTGAACAAACGCTATGGCAAGGACACGGTCAGCATCGGCCCCAAGGCGGGCCTGCCCGACTATATCGGCGCCAAGATCGCCTTCACCCGCATCCCCGACGAGGCGGACTTCTATGAGTGAGAGATCAGGTCTGCGGCCGCGATCTCGGCGATCCTCAGCGCGCTGAAGCTGGCCTTGGCGGCGGCGGCCGTGTCCGGGGCGATGGCGCGGCAGGCGTCTTCGATGACCACGGCCTCGAAGCCCTCGCGCACCGCGTCCTCGGCGGTGAAACGGACGCAGTAGTCATAAGCCAGACCGCACAGGAAGACGCGCTTCACGCCCAGATCGCGCAGCAGGCCCGCCAGACCGGTCGCCGTTCTGTGGTCGTTCTCATAGAAGCCGGAATAGGAATCGACCGCCGGATTATAGCCCTTGCGGATCACGGCCAGCGCCTTGGTCACGGCAGGCGCTGCGTCGGGGTGGAAGTCCGCACCCGGCGTCCCCTGCACGCAGTGATCCGGCCACAGCATCTGGGGACCGTAGGCGACCTCGATCTGCGTGAACGGCGCCGCGCCCGCGTGGTTGGAGGCGAAGCTGATCTGGTCCGGCGTGTGCCAGTCCTGGGTGGCGATGACGGTCGCAAACCGCTCGGCCAGCCGGTTGATCAGGGGCATGATCGCCGCCCCGCCCTGAACCGCCAGGGCGCCGCCCTCGCAGAAGTCGTTCTGGGCGTCGATGACCAGAAGGGCGTCAGAAGCGGCGATCTGCATGGCGTCAGGCCGCCGCGATCTGGTCGACTTCGTTGGCCGAGCCGAGAACGACCGGCACCCGCTGGTGCAGTTCGGTGGGGGTCACGTCCATGATGGCCTGTTTACCGTCCGTGGTGGACTTGCCGCCCGCCTGTTCGACCAGGAAGGACATGGGGTTTCCTTCGTACATCAGGCGCAGCTTGCCGGGCTTGTTCGGCTCGCGCTTGTCCCACGGATAGAGGAAGACGCCGCCGCGCATCAGGATGCGGTGCACGTCGGCCACCATGGCGGCGACCCAGCGCATGTTGAAATTCTTGCCGCGCGGGCCGTCAGCGCCCTTCAGGCAGCCGTCGACATAGCGCTGGACGCTCTCGGCCCAGTGGCGCTGGTTCGACATGTTGATGGCGAACTCCTTGGTGTCCGCCGGAATGCGCACGTTCTCATGCGTCATAAGCCAGCGGCCGTCGGGCGCCAGGGTGAAGCCCGCCACCCCCTTGCCCGTCGTCAGCACCAGCATGGCCTGACCGGCGTAGACGGCGTAGAGCGCCGCGACCTGCTGACGGCCGGGTTGCAGGAAGTCGGCCTCGCTCGGCTGGGCCGACGGCGCCTTCAGCACCGAGACGATGGTGCCGACCGGCGCATTGATGTCGATGTTGGACGAGCCGTCCAGCGGATCGAACAGCACCAGATACTCGCCCGCCGGATTGGTCGCCGGCTGCACCGTGTCCATCTCTTCCGACGCCACGCCCGCCACGGCCGGATTGGCCAGCAGGGTCTCGGTCAGGATGTCGTTGGCGATGACGTCGAGCTTCTTCTGCTCCTCGTCCTGCACATTGACGGCGCCCGACGCGCCCAACGCCCCGACCAGAGCGCCGCCCGCCACCACCTGACGGATCTCGACGCAGGCGGCGGCGGCCGTCGTCAGCGTCTCGACCAGTCCCTGCGGCAGGTCGAGGGAGGCGAGGTGGGCGGCGAGATCGGTGCGGGCGGTCATGACGTCCTTGAAATCCTGTGGGCGAAGCGCGGTTCCACCCCCTCATGGCCCTTCGGATCGACGGCGGCAAGTGCGGCGCCGCTTGACTTCGCGCCGGAGTCGGGGCCTTACGTCGGACGCTCTCGCGGGAGAGATCGGGTCCGTTCGCGGCGCCCGGAGCCGAAGGCGCAACCGCCCCGGAAACGCTCAGGCAAAAGGACCGCGAAAGCGCACGGACGCTGGAAAGTCGCCGAAGGATCGTCAAGAATCCAAGGGCGCGCCGACGGAGCAAGGCCGCCCCTTGGGAGGGAACGGTCGGAATCTCTCAGGCTTCAGGACAGCGGGGGCGCGACGACGGCGGAGCTATCGCCGCAACCCGCGACCCGGAGGCGACGCCATGAGCGATCAGGCCCTTAAGACTACCCCCCTCAACGCCGCGCATCGCGCGCTGGGCGCCCGCATGGTCGGCTTCGGCGGCTATGACATGCCGGTCCAGTATGAAGGCGTGCTGGCCGAGCACCGCTGGACCCGCGAGCACGTCGGTCTGTTCGACGTCTCCCACATGGGTCAAGCCCGCATCACCGGCGCCGACGCCATCGCGCAGTTCGAGCGCTTCGTGCCCGGCGACTATGCGATCGTGAAGCCCGGCAAGCAGAAATACTCCCTGCTGCTGAACGGTCAGGGCGGGATCATGGACGACCTGATGGCGGGCAAGCCGTTCGAGGACGGTCTCTATGTCGTCGTCAACGCGGGCAACAAGGACGCCGACTTCGCCTTCCTGAACGCCAATCTGTCGGGCGACGCCAAACTGGAGGTGCTGGACCGCGCCCTGCTGGCCATCCAGGGGCCGGAAGCCGCCGAAGTCATGGCCAAGCACGAACCGGCGCTGGGCGACATGGGCTTCATGGACTGCCGCACCATCCGTCTGTTCGACGAGGACTGCATCGTCTCGCGCTCGGGCTACACCGGCGAGGACGGCTATGAGATTTCGGTTCCGGCCGCCGCCGCAGAGCGCGTGTGGAACCTGCTGCTGACCGACGCCCGCGTGAAGCCGGTCGGCCTGGGCGCGCGCGACAGCTTGCGTCTGGAAGCCGGCCTGCCGCTGCACGGCCACGACATCGACGCCGAGACCACCCCGGTCGAGGCCGCCCTGACCTTCACCCTGTCCAAGTCGCGCAAGGAACGCGCCGACTTCGCCGGGGCTGACGTCATCCTGAAACAACTGGCCGAAAGCCCGGCTCGCGTCCGCGTCGGCCTGCACGTCAAGGAAGGCGCCCCCGCCCGCGAAGGCGCCGAGATCGCCGACGCCGACGGCGTCGTGATCGGCAAGATCACCTCGGGCGGCCCCTCGCCGACGCTGGGGCACAACATCGCCATGGGCTATGTGCCGCCGGCTTTCGCCGAGCTGGGCACGACCCTGAAGGTTCTGGTGCGCGGCCGTCCCGCCGCCGCCGAAGTCATCGCCACGCCTTTCGTGGCGACCCGCTATTATCGCAAACCCAAGGCCTGAAGAGGGGTCAGTACATGAAGTTCACCAAGGATCACGAGTGGGTTCGCTTGGACGGCGATGTCGCCACGGTCGGCATCTCCAAGCACGCCGCTGACGCCCTGGGCGACGTGGTGTTCGTCGAAACGCCGGAAGCGGGCAAGACCGTCTCGGTCGGCGACAGCTTCGCCGTCGTGGAATCGGTCAAGGCCGCCTCGGACGTCTACGCCCCCATCGCGGGCGAAGTGATCGAAGGCAACGCCGCCCTGGCCGACGCCCCCGAAACCGTCAACGCCGATCCCGAAGGCGACGGCTGGTTCGCCAAGATCAAGGTGTCCGACGCCTCGGTGCTGGACGGCCTGATGGATCAGGCCGCCTACGACGCCTATCTGACCACCCTCTAAGACCCGCCGTCGTCCCCGGACGGCGCGGCGCGCCGATCCGGGATCGCCGGATTCCCCGCCGCTTGAAGCGCTCCCGGAGCGTCGCCCCGCGCGACCTCCGGGATGCCGCCGAGGACTTGTAATGCGCTACCTCCCCCTGACGCCCGACGACCGTGAGGCCATGCTGGCCGCCATCGGCGCCAAATCCATCGACGACCTGTTCATCGACGTGCCCCAGGCCGCGCGCCGCGACGGCTTCGTCGACCTGCCCCGCGTGGCGGGCGAGCTGGAGGTCGAACGCGCCCTCTCGGCCATGGCGAGCAAGAACGCCACGGCGGGAACCGCGCCCTTCTTCTGCGGCGCCGGCGCCTATAAGCACCACATCCCGGCCACGGTGGACCACGTGATCCAGCGGTCGGAGTTCCTGACCAGCTACACCCCCTACCAGCCGGAAATCGCCCAGGGCACGCTGCAGTACCTGTATGAGTTCCAGACCCAGGTCGCGAACCTGACCGGCATGGAAGTCGCCAACGCCTCCCTCTATGACGGCTCGACCGCCATGGCCGAGGGCGTGCTGATGGCCACCCGCGTGACCCGCCGCAACAAGGCCGTCATCTCGGGCGGCGTGCATCCCCACTACGTCAAGGCCACCGAGACCGTGGTCCACGCCGTCGGCGTCGAAACCGAAGCCCTGACCGCCGCCGTCGACGCCGAAGACGCCGTCATCGCCGCCATCGACAAGGACACGGCCTGCGTCGTGGTCCAGACCCCCAACGTCTTCGGCACGGCCACCGACGTGACCAGGATCGCCGAAGCCGCCCACGCCGCGGGCGCCCTGCTGATCGTCGTGGTGACGGAAGCCGTGTCGATGGGCTTGCTGAAGTCGCCCGGCGAAATGGGCGCCGACATCGTCGCGGCCGAAGGCCAGTCGATCGGCAACGCCCTGAACTTCGGCGGCCCCTACATCGGCCTGTTCGCCACCCGCGAGAAGCTGCTGCGCCAGACGCCCGGCCGCTATTGCGGCGAAACGGTGGACGCCGAGGGCAAGCGCGGCTTCGTCCTGACCCTGTCGACGCGCGAGCAGCACATCCGCCGCGACAAGGCCACCTCGAACATCTGCACCAACTCGGGCCTCTGCTGCCTGGCCTTCAGCATCCACATGAGCCTGCTGGGCGAGACGGGCCTGCGCCAACTGGCTCTGCTGAACCACGAGAAGGCGCTCGCCACCCGCGACGCGCTCGCCGCCATTCCGGGCGTCGAGGTGCTGACCCCGCGCTTCTTCAACGAGTTCGCGGTCAAGCTGCCGAAGAACGCCGCTGAGGTGGTGCAGACCATGGCCGACAACGGCATCCTGTGCGGCGTGCCCTACAGCCGTCTGGCGCCCGATGCGGGCCTCGACGACGTCCTGCTGGTCGCCGCCACCGAGACGACGCTGGACGCCGACATCAAGATCCTGGCGGGTGCGCTCGCCAAGGTTCTGGCCGCCTAAGGGGAGATTGGAACCATGAGCACGATGAACACTGTCGGCCGCCCGACCGCCCCGAACGCCGCCTCGGACGCGTCCTACAAGCCCGCCACCCTGACCGGCGGGCGCGGCCTGCTGCAGGACGAGCCGCTGATCTTTGAAGGCGAAGGCTGGGGCAAGACCGGCGTCGACCTGCCGAAACCCGCCGGCAACGGCTCGGACCTGGGCGATCTGGTCCGCAAGGATCCGATCGGCCTGCCCGGCCTCAGCGAGCCCGAGGCCATGCGCCACTATGTGCGCCTGAGCCAGAAGAACCACGCCATCGATCTGGCGCTGTATCCGCTGGGCTCGTGCACGATGAAGCACAACCCGCGCCTGAACGAGAAGATGGCGCGCCTGCCGGGCTTCTCGGACATCCACCCGCTGCAGCCGCAGTCGACGGTGCAGGGCGCGCTGGAGCTGATGGACCAGCTGGCCCACTGGCTGACGACGCTGACCGGGATGCCTGCGGTGGCCCTGTCGCCCAAGGCGGGCGCGCACGGCGAGCTGTGCGGCCTGATGGCCATCCGCGCCGCCCACGAAGCCAAGGGCGAACATGAGCAGCGCCGCAAGGTGCTGGTCCCGACCTCGGCCCACGGCACCAACCCGGCCACCGCCGCCTTCGTCGGCTACTCCGTCGTCGAAGTCGCCCAGACCGACGACGGCCGCGTCGACGTGGCCGATCTGGCGTCCAAGCTGGGCCCGGACGTGGCGGCCATCATGGTGACGAACCCGAACACCTGCGGCCTGTTCGAGCGCGACATCCTGGAGATCAGCCGTCTGACCCACGAGGCGGGCGCCTACTTCTACTGCGACGGCGCCAACTTCAACGCCATCGTCGGCCGGGTGCGCCCCGGCGACCTGGGCGTCGACGCCATGCACATCAACCTGCACAAGACCTTCTCGACGCCGCACGGCGGCGGCGGTCCAGGCGCCGGTCCGGTCGTGCTGTCGGAGGCCCTGGCCCCCTTCGCCCCCGCCCCGTGGGTCGTGAACACCGGCGACGGCTACAAGCTGGTCGAGCGCGAGGAAGACGAGGCCGAACAGGCCTTCGGCCGCCTGTGCGCCTTCCAGGGCCAGATGGGCATGTATGTGCGCGCCCTCAGCTACATGATGTCCCACGGCTCTGACGGCCTGCGTCAGGTCGCCGAGGACGCCGTGCTGAACGCCAACTACATCAAGGCCCGTCTGGAAGACCTGATGAGCCCGGCCTTCCCCGACGGCCCCTGCATGCACGAAGCCCTGTTCGACGACGAATGGCTGAAGGGCACGGACGTCACCACGCTCGACTTCGCCAAGGCGATGATCGACGAGGGCTTCCACCCGATGACCATGTACTTCCCCCTGGTCGTCCACGGCGCCATGCTGATCGAGCCGACCGAGACGGAGTCCAAGGCCGAACTGGACCGCTTCATCGAGGCCATGCGCCTGCTGGCGGGCGCCGCCAAGGCGGGCGACGTGGAACGCTTCAAGGGCGCCCCCTTCCATGCGCCCCTGCGGCGTCTGGACGAGACCCGCGCCGCGCGCTCGCCGCGCCTGCGCTGGGCCGCGCCGGAAGGCTCCAACCGCGCCGGCTGATCCGGTCGGAACAGGCCTGAACACCGGGAACGCCGTGTCTTTCGGGACACGGCGTTCTGCATTTCTGGACCGACTTACGAAAGCGTCATGGCGACGCCGCCTTTCGGCCTTGTCTCGTGCGTTTACTGATCGTCGGCCCTCCCTGGCCGAACCCTTGTTCGAGACGCCGCCCCCGTGACCCTGGTCCTGCCCTCGCTGCGCCCGCCTCCGCCGCCCCGTCCGGGGCTGGCGCGGCGTCTGCGTCGTCTGGCGCTGATGGCGGTCGGTTTCCTCATCATCGTGCTGGGCATATTGATCGCCCCCCTGCCCGGCCCCGGCGGCGTGCCGGTCATCGCCCTAGGCCTCGTCATCGTCCTGCGCAACTCCTGGTGGGCCAAGCGGCAGTTCATCCGCGCCCAGCGCGCCCGGCCCAAATGGGTCTATCCCTTCCGCCGTCTGATGCGCAAAAAGCCCGAAATCGCCCCTGTCTTCTGGCAGCAGACCCTGCGCGCCGAAAAGATGGTGCTGCGTCGCCGCCGCCGTCCCCTGGCGCGCTTCCGTCGTCGCCTGCGCCGGGCCTGGCGCGCGTTCCGGCGATAAAGGCCAAGCTAAGGCAAACACGGGAATGTGAACGAGGTTCACGCCGCATCCGCGCGGATCGGCGTATGCTCCGCCTTGCGTAGTCTCGAAGTTGAATGCGTTGGGAGGCGCTGTTCACATGATGTCACGCGTAAAAAAGGGAATCATCGCCGGCTTCGTCGCTACGGTCGCGGTTTCCGTGCTTGAAATAGCCAACCTGTTCCTCAATCACATGTTCGATCCCTTTCCGGGGATCATCGCCCAGATGTTCGGCATGCCGGGCAATATGGCGGCCGGTTGGGTGATCCACCTGCTGATGGGCACCTTCGTGCTTGGTTCGCTGTTCGGCGTCGTCTATCCGCGACTGCCCACCGCCACGCCGATCACCAAGGGCATCGTCTTCGCCGTCGGCGCCTGGGTGGCGATGATGCTGTTCCTCACCATGGTGGGCGACTATCGGACCTTCACCGGCTCGTCCGGCTTCGGCACCATCGGCTGGCTGCTGGCGCTGCACATGGTCTTCGGCGCCGTCCTGGGCAACGTCTACTATCGCCTGGTCGAGCGCGAGAAACGCGGCGCAGCTCCGATTGGAGCCGCCCCCGCCCACTGACCGTCCTCCGTCCCGACAACAGGATTTCGGACAAGCAAAAAGGCCCCGCCGTCGCCGGCGGGGCCTGATACTTTTCGGGGCTAAGCCTGTTCGCCGAAGCGATCAGTTCAGCTTGCCGCCGATCTGGGCGATGGCCTGATCGATCAGCGCGTCCGTCTTGGCGCCGGCGATGCGGGCGGTCAGGATCTGGTGCGCGGCCTTGGCGGCCAGGTCGGCGGCCGCAGCCTTGACCTCTTGGGTGGCCTCGGCCTCCGCCTGGGCGATGCGGCGCTCGGCCAGGGCCTGACGGCGGGCGGTCGATTCCTCGATGCGCGCCTTGGCGTCGGCTTCCAGACGCTTAGCGTCCGCTTCGGCCGTGGCCAGCAGGTCGGCGGCCTGGGCTTCAGCCTCGGCCTTCTCCTGACGGATCTGGGCCAGCATGGCTTCGGCTTCGGCGCGCAGGCGGGCGGCCTCGTCCAGTTCGGATTGGATCTTGGCGGCCTTGCCGTCCAGGGCGCCCGCGACCATGCGCGGAACCTTGGCCAGGACCAGGATGCCGAAGAAGATCAACAGGCCGACGCCGACCCAGAGTTCGGCGTTGGACAGGTCGTAGAAACTACCGTGCAGGAAGGCGGGCATGGTCAGGCGGCTCCCTTGACGGCGGCGGCGGCTTCATCGGCGCTGGGGGCCTGGCCCGTCAGACGCTCGACGATGGCGCGAGTGGTGTCGGCGGCGATGGCGCCGGCGTGGGCGAGCGCTGCGTCGCGGGTGGCGGCGATGCCGGCTTCGGCCGTGGCGATGCGGGCGGCGACGGCGGCCTCGTCCTCGGCCTGACGGGCCTGGATCTCGGCGGTCACGCGCGCCTTGGCGGCGATCGAAGCGGCGCGGGCGTCGGCGCGGGCCTTTTCGACCTCGGCGCGGGCGGCGTCGGCCTGAGCGGGGGCCTCGGTCTGGACCGAGCGCGCCGTAGCGACGGCCGTGGAAATGGTATCGGCCCGCTCGTCGATCACGCGGCGCAGACGCGGCGCGAAGACCTTGGCGATGAGCAGGTACAGGACGACGAACAGGATCAGCAGGTAAACGACCTGCCCGGCCCAGTGCTGGAACTCGAACTGCGGCAGTCCGCCAGCGTCATGCTCGGCGGCGGCGGCAGCCGCGTTGGCGGGCACGTGCCCGGTTTCGGCCGCGTATTCAACGGCCTGTTCCACCGGCAAGACCGGCGGCGGAGCTGAGGGAGTGGCTGCCATAATGATCCGTCGTGAAAGCAAATGCGGCGGCGCAGCCGCTGATGGGCGCGCCGCCGCAGATCAGGGGTTCGGTATTAGCCGAGCCAGATCAGGATGCCGAGCACGAAGGCCAGGATGCCCAGGGCTTCGGCGAGGGCGGCGCCCACGAACAGGTTGCCGACTTGCGAAGCGGCGGCAGCCGGGTTGCGCAGAGCGCCGGCCAGGAACTGGCCGAAGATGTTGCCGACGGCCAGAGCCGAACCGACCATACCGATGGTGGCGATACCGGCGCCGATGAACTTGGCGGCTTCAGCTTCCATGATGATATTCCTAATTCTTGGAGCGTTTGGAGGGTGGGCTTACTTACTGGTCCGCAGCCTTAGTGGCCATGGCCCAGGTTGACCACATCATTGAGGTAGATGCAGGTCAGAACGGCGAAGACGAACGCCTGGAGGAAGGCCACCAGGAACTCGAAAGCGGTCAGGGCGATCACCATGCCCAGCGACAGGGCGGCGACCGGAAGACCGACCGCGCCGAGCGACGTCAGCGACACCACGAAGCCGGCGAAGATCTTCAGCGCCAGGTGGCCGCCCAGCAGGTTGCCGAACAGACGCAGGGCCAGAGTGAAGGGGCGCAGCAGGAAGGAGAAGAACTCGATCAGGCCGACGACCGGGCGCAGCACCAGCGGCGCGCTGGTCGGCCAGAACAGGCCGAAGAAGCCCAGGCCGTTCTTGGCGATGCCGACGCCGACCACGACCAGGAAGGTCAGTACGCCCAGGGTGGCCGTCACGGCCAGCTGCGAGGTGGCGGTGAAGGTCAGGAACATGCCCAGCAGGTTCATCATCAGGATAAACATGAACAGGGTGAAGACGAAGGGGAAATACTTGCGCGACTCATGGCCGATCGTGGACGCGGCCAGATTGTCGATCATGCCGAACAGGGTCTCGCCCGCCGCCTGCATCCGGCCCGGCACCACCTTGGCGCCCGAGGTCGCCAGCGACAGGAAGCCCACAACGCCGACGAAGGCGATGGTCATGGCCACGTGCGCGTTCGTGATCGCGATCACCTGTTCGCCCAGGACGGGAACATTGACCGTGCCGAACTCTACGAGCGGCTTGACCTCAAATTGTTCAATCGGACCGGCCATTAAGCCTATCGTTCCCTGTTTTCTTCATCAGCCTCGACGATAGGTTCGCCCTGTTGGGGCAAACCCGCCGCCTTGGCCTGCGCCATCAGCCGGTTGGCTGTGCGGCGCGCCATGTAGATCGCCAGTGCGAAGCCCAGAAGAACTCCGACCAGAAGGCCCCAGGGCGAGGTTCCAAAGAACCGGTCCACCCCGAAACCGATAGCCAAACCAACGAAAACACCGCCGAGAAGCTCGGCGATGATCTTATAGGCCTGGCCCGTGACCGCATGCGCGGCGAAATCGGCCGATTGCCCGGCCTGGACCTTCGCCTCCAGTGCGGATGCGCTTTCGTGGAGGCGTTTGATCGCCTCTTCGCGCGATTCCTTCGTCGGGGACATGGGCCTGTTCGCTCAGCGCCCGGCGCAGGGCCGGAACGGGTCTGAATTTCGGCGCGGAACCTATAGGCGAGACGGCCTCAGGTCAAGGCGGCGCGCCTTGGACTTAAGTCCATGACTTTCCGACGCTTCTTGGGGGCGCGACGATCCGTCCCCATCAAGGTTGCGACTCTTCGTCCTCGCTGACGAAATCCTGGGCGAACTCGGGCGCCGCGTCGTCCAGCCCTGTCAGCAGATCCTCGCCTTCGTCGTCGCCTGCACGCGAGGGGTCGGGCACCTCGAAACCGACCGGCATGGACAGATCCAGCAGGCCCGCCGCCTTCATCTCCTGCACGCCCGGCAGGTCATAGAGACTCGCGAGGCTGAAATGCTCGAGGAAGCGGTCGGTCGTGGCGTAGGTCACCGGCCGTCCCGGCGTGCGGCGACGCCCACGCAGGCGCACGAAGTCCATCTCCAGCAGCAGGTCCAGAGTGCCCTTGGACAGGGAGACGCCGCGCACGCTCTCGACTTCGGCGCGGGTGCAGGGCTGGTGGTAGGCGATGATGGCCAGGGTCTCGAGCGCGGCCTTGGACAGGCGGCGCGGCTCCTCGCGCTCCTCGGTCATCAGGAAGCCGAGGTCGGGCGCCGTGCGGAACCGCCAACGCTCGGCCACGCAGTCCAGCTCGACCCCGCGGCCCTGATAGCGTTCCTGAAGCGCGGTCAGCGCCCCGCCGACGTCGGCGCCCTCGGGCAGACGACGCGCGATCTCGGCAAGCGACAGCGGCGCGGCGGCGGCGAACAGCAGGGCCTCGACCCGGCGTTCGATCTCGAGGTGATCCGGGGTGAAATCGAGGGTCACGGCGTCAGCTCCAACGGCTGCCCCAGCCCTCTGCGCTTCAGCCAGACCGCGTCGAATGGCCGCTCCTGCCGGATGTCCATGCCGCCCTCCTTCACCAGTTCCAGACTGGCCGACAGGGTGGAGGCGGTATAGCTGGCCTGGCTGGGGCCTTCCTGCCCCTCCGGCTTCTGGGGCGCCACGCGCTCCAGCGGCGTCCATTCGGCCAGGCGCGGCATGATCTCGCGCAGCCAGTCGCGCGCGGCCTCCAGCTGGAAGGCCTCGACCCGCTGGCCGGGGGCGTATTTGCGGCGCTCCTCACGGCGACGCTGGGCGACATAGGCGCTCATCAGTTCATAGAGGCTGGCGTCCACCCGGTCAGACGGGATGATGACCGTCGCCTGAGGATCGCCGCGCGTGAAGACGTCGCGTTTCAGCTGCGGGCGGCCGGTGATGGCCTCCACCGCCGTGCGCATGGCCTCCAGCTTCTGCAGGCGGAAGGCCAGGGCGGCGGCGATCTCTTCGGCGGGCGGCTCCTCCGGCTTGTCCTTCTCGTTTCGCGGGATCAGCAGGCGCGACTTCAGATAGGCCAGCCACGACGCCATCACGAGGTAGTCGGCCGCCAGCGCGAAATTCCTCCGCCGCGCCTCATGCACGAAGGCTAGATACTGTTCCGCCAGACGGGTGATGGACAGCTTCAGCAGGTCCACCTTCTGCGTCCGCGCCAGGGCCAGAAGGACGTGCAGCGGGCCTTCATAACCCTCCAGATCGACGACGAAGGCTTCCTGCGCCTCGACCTGTTCGACGGCGGTGAAGTCGAGGTTCGGCTGGAAGGCCTCGCTCATGCGCCCTCCCCGGTCATCTAGGCCTGCGCCTCGCCCACGTCCGGCCCCTTGGCGGCGTCGAAGCGGCCGTTCAGCGCCGCCTCCAGCCGGGCGCGGCCCTCGGCGACGTCCAGCGGCTCGGGCGCGCGGACGATGCGGTTCAAGGCGGCCTCGGCGCGGCGTTTGGCCTCGCCCTTGAGCTTCTTCGTTCCGTCAGCGACGGCGGCCATTTCCTTCAGGTCGCCGTTGCAGTGAAGCACGACGTCGCAGCCCGCCTTCAACGACTGTTCGGCGCGCTCGGTCAGCGTGCCCGACAGGGCCTGCATCGACAGGTCGTCCGACAGGATCAGGCCGGAAAAGCCCAGCCGCTCGCGCATCAGGCGGATCGCCTTCTTGGAGGTCGTAGCCGGGCGCTTGGCGTCGACGGCGGTGAAGACGACGTGGGCCGTCATCGCCATCGGCATGTCCGACAAGGCCTTGAACGGCGCGAAGTCCCAGGCGTCCAGTTCCTCGATCGCCGTCTCGACCACCGGCAGGTCGTGGTGGCTGTCCGAGAAGGCGCGGCCGTGGCCGGGAATGTGCTTGATGATCGGCAGGACGCCGCCGGCCAGCAGCCCCTCGGCGGCGGCGCGGCCCAGCTGGGTCACGGTCGCCGGATCCTGGCCGTAGGCGCGGTCGCCGATGATGTCGTGGGCGCCCGGCACCGGCACGTCCAGCACCGGCACGCAGTCGACGGTAATTCCCAGTTCACGGAGGTCATGGGCGATCAGCCGCGCGCCCAGACGCACCAGCTCGCGCGCCGACGCCGGGTCGTTGGTCGCCCTCAGATAGGCGGCGCCCGGCGGATATTTCGGCCAGTGCGGCGGGCCGAGGCGCTGGACCCGGCCGCCCTCCTGATCGATCAAAACGGGCGCGTCGTCGCGGCCCACGCTGTCGCGCAGTTCGGAGACCAGCGCCTTGACCTGCTCGGGGCTGTCCACATTGCGGCGGAACAGGATGAAGCCCCAGGGCTTGGCCTCGGCGTAGAAGGCGCGTTCCTCCGCCGTCAGCCGGTGGCCGGAACAGCCGTAGATGGCGGCGGAGGTCATGCTTGCGCGATCCTTAGCGGACGATGCAGTCGCGGCCCGCAGCCTTCAGCGCATTGCAGAAGGCGACGGCGCGATCACGGCTCATGCCGGTGAAGGTGGTGCGGTAGACGGTCGAGCCGTTGGCGGCGGTGACTTCCTGCACGCGCTTCTCGGCGCCCGAGGCGTACTGGCCGAAACGGGCGGCGACGGCGGCGTACTCGCGGTCGGCGATGGCGGTCGAGGAGAAGGCGCCGATCTGCACGCCCGACGATCCGCCCGTCGCGGCCGGGGCAGGCGCGGGAGCCGGGGCCTTCGTCGCCGGAGCGGGGGTTGCGGGCGCAGGCGCGGCCGGAGCCTTGGCCGCCAGCGCGGGCGCGGCGGGCGGCGGGGTCGAGGATTCGACCGGCGCGGCCGGGGTCGTCGGCGCGGGACGCGGCAGCACCTCTTCCGGGCCGGGGGTGAAGGTCGGCGCGGCGTCGGCCGGGGGGCCGCCGGCGCGCT
>OFTY01000402.1_pt1 | contig 32025 bp, 25 predicted proteins | sample 1775061 | NCBI WGS metagenome assembly OFTY01 (sample SAMN08195773, study PRJEB24354) | sludge metagenome | isolation source: sludge from phenol fed wastewater aerobic bioreactor B | place: India: Nagpur | collected 2016-09-16 | reverse complement strand
CAAAGTGACGATCAGCAAGGACCTGCAGGTAGTGCTCGTACTGGATCGTTCCGGCAGCATGGCCTGGTCGCTGACTTCCATGACGCGCTGGGAAGCATTGAAGAATGCAGTCAGCAGCTTCGTGAATAAATATCAGGCATTACAACGCAGCAATGATAAACTGAGCATCACTTATTTTGATACGGACGTAACACCGGCATCCGCCTGCTGCAACGGTCTTGTTGCCGTTGCGCCCGGTTTGCAGACCACCGTGGCCAACGATCTACAGGCTAACAATCCCGGCGGGTGGACCAACCTGGGGAAAGGGATACAGGTCTCCCAGACAAAATTGTCAGATGCCTCCAAAGGTCGCAGCATACTCGTGTTCACGGACGGGGAACAGAACCAGGTGCCCATGGTGGGCAATGATGGGAAGAGCATTGGCGGAACGCCTTTGCCGGCTAACAATACACCAGGTAACATCAAAATATACACGATCGGGTTATATGGACCCGGCGTGATGAACACTATGCTGCAGAACCTTGCAGGATATACCGGTGGAACCTATAATCACACGGAAACCGGTAATGACCTCGCCGCCGCATTTGACGCTGCGCTGGCTTCCATTCTGGCCAATTCAAGTCCCCAGCTGGTAAAACGAAGCACCACGAAGCTCACACCGGGCGCCGGAATGCAGAAGCTGCTGGAGTTTCCCGTGAATAACCGGGTAGATAAACTGCTGCTTGAGTTCACGTTCGACAAGAAATTCGAAACCAACCAGCTGACGCGTATGCTTTACCAGATAAAAGTATTGCATGACAGCGCAAACGTTACATATTCGGCAAGAACCAGTTATGCAGGGAATTACACGAACAGCATGCTGCTTACTTTTTATTTCAACAACTATACGGAAACTCCGATTGCACCACAGGGAAAATGGGAAGTGTTCATGTCTGATTCCATGATGAGGGTAGGACAGGTGCTGGTAACGGCCATTGCGGACGATCATAATTTTCATATGACAAGAACACTGGGGAACCAGCAGCCTAAAGTAAAAGACAAATACCCGATAGCCATGCAACTGGATTGGCTGGGGCATGCGATCAAGAACGCGGATGTGCAGGCAGTGGTCCTCAGGCCGGGAGAGGATCTTGGGGATATTCTCGCGAAAAATCCCTTCGTCGCCAAGCTCTCGAGTGCACAGGACGCAGGTTCGCCGGGGCAGCAAAAGTTCGATCAGCTGATCGCCAATGACAGCACTTTCAGGGCCTTAATGCAAAGCAAATCGGAGAACGCCGTTGCACTAAAGCATACAGCCAACGGAAAGTATGAAGGGACTTTCGACGGACTTACCGTAACAGGTACCTACAACCTCCTTATCCGCGTGAAAGCGGTGGATTCGGCAGGAGGGACCATTGAGCGTTTTCATGAAGAGAGTTTTTATACGGCCTTTGGCGGGATCGATCTGGCAAGCTCCGCCATTTCTACCCGTATCGACAACGGTTTGCTGATCATGAATATCAAACCAATGTCCAAAGACAAAAAGCTGATCGGGCCCGGTTATGGCAACGCCTTTACGGTCAGCAATCCTGATATCAAGATCGATAAAGTGGTGGATAACCAGGATGGCAGTTATGTGATCACTTACTCCGGGAAGATAGACGCCGCTACCACGTTGGGAGTGGCGGGGCAGGATGTTTACACCGGGAAGTTACAGGATGCCGGCAGCTCCGGTTCCATTGTAGACAAGATCAAAGCCTGGCTGGAATCGCTCGGCTTACCGGCATGGACGATTTGGATCATCCTCCTGCTCATTATCCTCCTGCTTGCATTACTGTTCAGGAAAAAGAAGAAATAAGCACCCATGAAACAGGCCTTGGACAGAAAAAGTGAAAGAGCGGAAAGCGGCTACCGGCAACAACCCGGTGGCCCTTTCTTCAGTAAGGCGCCGCCTGCTGTGATCCAGCGTGCAGTGCACAATGGTACCGATCACGGAGGCAACTATCAGTTTGACGATACGGCCTGTACATTAACCTATAACCAGGACTGGTATTATCATTTCCCTGCGTCGATGAACGCTGCGCAACAAACATCGTATATGAATTCCGCGGAAACACAGGTCAACGGCGTATGGTCCCGCAAGCACAAACTGCGGCCGGCCAGCGGCGCTTGTTCGTGTAATGCAAACGGTGTGGATGTGGATGTAAGATTGCACAATCATACCGATCCCCGCAACGGCAGGCGTGGATTTGATGTAAATGTGGAGCATTCCGGTACATCGGGTTTCACCAATCAGCCTGTCCGGACAGTAACACTTGGAGACACGCATGATACTCCTGTGAATCTCGGCGCCACCACGCAGCAAAGGATTGCGCATGAGTTCGGGCACACGCTGGGTATTACGGATGAATATGTTGGCTGGGCAGCTTTGGGACTCGGCCATAGCGATACCTCTTCCATCATGCATTCCGGAGACGATGTACGCCCCCGGCACTATCAGCATTTTGCGGACCTCGTAAGCAATGAAGTAGAAGGCTGCCGTTATCGTCCGGAAGGATTCTCCTCCCGTGCCCTCGTGAACCCCGTAGCGCAGTTGGGCATTACATCCGGTTTGACGCTGAATAATGCACAATTCGTGATCGATCTGCGGCTGAACAGAAGGATCGGCAATACGGATATCCTCGGCTTAGCCACACCCCGCGCGGGATTTGAAGGATTGATGAATACTGCCACGGGGAATTTTATGTTCGGGCCTACTTTCGATCTCAGCCTGAACCGGCTGGCGCATCCATTATACGTGGATGTAGGCACGGGTATGCTGTTTGATCCGGAAGGTCCGGGTAACCGGCCCGCCTCTCTGAATATCCCGTTCAGTGCTACTGTAGGCGCAAGATGGAGTGGGTTCAGTACGGGTATCAACTATACCGGATTGATCGATATGTTACACAATGCACCTTATACCCACCTCGTGGGCATCAATCTGCAAGTGGACCTTTAGGACCCATAACTTTTAAAAAGCATTGTATGCAAACAGCAAACTTGCTCACGGAAAAGAAAACCTCCCATGGAACCGGCCAGGGTCCCTTCTTTGGCCGAAGTACGGTTGTACAGCCCAAGCTTTCCGTCAACCATCCCGGTGATGCACATGAACGGGAAGCGGATGCCGTGGCGGATAAGGTGATGCGGAAGTGTGCAGCATGTGAGAAAGAGGAGGAAGAAAAAAAACATGTGCATCGCAAACCGTTGTCAGACAGAATTACGCCTGTTGACAGGAAAAGCGGCGATGGCGGAGGGCCGGTGCATCCATCAGTGGAGCAATCCATTCGTTCCCGGAAAGGACAGGGACAGTCTCTTCCCAATGAAACCCGGAACTTTATGGAAAGCCGTATCGGCGCGGATTTTAGCCAGGTACGTGTACATACGGATCCCGATGCTGTGCAATTGAGCCGGGAATTGAATGCCCGGGCATTCACCACAGGTAATGATATTTATTTCAATACAGGTCAATATGCTCCACATTCCTCTGAAGGCACGCAATTGCTGGCGCATGAGCTGACCCATGTGGTGCAGCAGGGAGCTGCCGGAAAGTCTGTTCAGCGTTCCTGTAACGATGGCGCCTGCGATAGTTGCGCCGGCGGCATCCGGGATTTCTGGATCACTTTCTTCTTCAGAAGGCGGGCTACACGGCATACCATGCGGGTACTTCGTGAACAGATCAATGGCGCTAAAAGGATATTGAATAATTGTTGTCTCCGTTTGAAATGCGAATTCAACTGGACGCTCATCCCCGGCGGCGGTGATTTCAGGTTCCTGGATGATCATGGGGACGGAACATGGAATTATCTGCAGGACGCGCGGGACCTGGGAGAAGGCAATACTTTCAACGGCAGCAGGGGTATTCCCATCCTTGTAGTGGATAACGTTGCGGATTCAGGCGGTGGTGTAACGGTTGACAGTCGTTTTGACGCCGGGTATACCGGCCGGACTTACGCCGTACTGGCAGTGAACCAGGTGAATGGTAATCCCGGTTGTAATCATCTCGCACATGAGCTTTGGCATATTTCCAGTGGCATTGTAGGGCATGATGTAGCGCATGGTACGCTCGCCGCCTGCCAGGGGAACGACGTGAGCCCCGAGTATTGCGCAGGGTTGAGGGATCTCGTAGCACCTGCGTGAAAAAAATTGTAACATGGAAACATCTCCCATCGATAAAACGATCAACCATACCGGCAACGGGCTGATGGAAAACTACCTGGTAGTGGCGCTCGATTATTTCCGGAAGTTTGTGGCCGGTCGTCTTGCCATGCACCTGCAGAACGGCCCGCCGGTGGTATACAACCTGCAACCCCCTCAACCCCAGGATCACTCGTCTTTCGCCCGTTTCGCCCGTCACTCTATGCCCTCGCATGAAGAGATGATTGTACTGCTGACGGCCCTCGCCCCCCACATCCTCACGGGATTCTACGATAACATCATCCAGCAATTCCTGCCGCAGGGTGGAGAACTGCCGGAATTCGGCGGCATCAAAGGGCAGCATCACCGCGGTACATTGCCTACCGGTGAAACGGCGCTGTTCCTGCTGGCGGGCACTGATGCGCATGCAAGATTATCGCTGCTGCCACTTTTCAGCGATGCCAGTTTCCTCTTCCGTCATGGCATCGTTTCCCTCGAATCGGTCCGTAACGGAGAACCACAGCTAAGCGGCCGCCTGACGCTGGATCAGGAATACGTTGAAGTATTCACCACAGGGAAAGTAGGATTGCCAAAGCTGGATATGCATTTTCCCGCGGAACATATCACTACGCAGATGGAATGGGATGATCTTGTGCTGCCGGAAGTCGTGTGGCGGCAGGTACATGAACTGGAAAGCTGGATCAAACATCATGATACCCTGATGAAAGACTGGGGTATGGGCCGGAAGCTGAAACCGGGCTACCGTGTACTGTTTTACGGCCCGCCGGGAACAGGAAAAACACTCACGGCCACACTGCTGGGGAAATATACCGGTCGCGAAGTATTTCGCATCGACCTGTCTATGGTGATCTCGAAATACATCGGGGAAACAGAGAAAAACCTGGCCGCCCTCTTCAATAAAGCAGAACACAAAAACTGGATACTTTTTTTCGATGAAGCGGACGCCATTTTCGGGAAACGTACAGGTGTGCGGGATGCGCATGACAAATATGCCAACCAGGAAGTTTCCTACCTCCTGCAACGCATTGAAATGCACGCAGGCCTTACCATCCTCGCCTCCAATTTCAAGAATAACATGGACGATGCTTTCATCCGCCGTTTCAGTTCTATCATCTATTTTCCGCCACCACGGCCTGCAGAGCGACTACGGTTGTTGGAAAAATCCTTCCCTCCGGCCATCCACCTGCAACCGGATGTGGACCTGTCCGCTATTGCCGCCGCATATGAGCTCACCGGATCGCATATCATGAACATCGTGCAATATGTTTGTCTGAATGCACTGGAAGGGAATAACTTTACAATATCGCACAATGACATTCTGAAAGGCGTAAAACGGGAGCTGGAAAAAGAAGGAAAATAGTTTTCATTCATCATTCTTAATACCCACACTTATGATCACGCCAGATATTAAAACAAAGATCATTCGCATTGTCAACGTATTCGAAACCGGCTCGCCGGATGGAAAATACGATTCCCTCGTTATTTATCCCGATGGAAGGAATGGTAGCCGCCAGATCACCTACGGCCGCAGTCAGACCACCGAACAGGGCAATCTCCGTAATCTGCTGGAACGCTATGTTGCCCTGAACGGCATGTTCGCCAACGACTTCAGGCCTTATCTTCCTAAAGTGGGAACGGTGCCGCTTGTGGATGACAAGGCATTCAAACAGCTGCTCATTAAAAGCGCGCAGCAGGACCCCCTCATGCGGCAGGCGCAGGATGAAACGTTCGATATCCTGTACTTCCAGCCTGCCTTTCATTTCTTTAACGCAGAGCAGTTCACACTGCCGCTGAGCATGCTGGTGATCTACGACAGCTATATCCATTCCGGCGCAATTCCCGCATTCCTCCGGGCTCGTTTTCCGGAACCCACGCCCCTGCGTGGCGGGGATGAAAAGGCCTGGGTCCGGGCATATACGCTTGTGCGACAGCAATGGCTGGCAACACATCCCAAAAAAGTATTGCACGCCACCGTTTACCGCACCAAACTGTTCCTCCATGAAATGGACGCGGGGAACTGGATGCTGGATGCGCCTGTGACCGTGCAGGGTATTGTGATCCCCTGATCCGCAAAAAAACTTGAACGAGCAGACACACACCACCCCCCAACCTGGAACTTCCAGGGAACCGGCTTCTGTTAAAGAAACCGGGCAGTCCGGCTTTTTCCAGCCGAAGCTTAAAGTAGGTGCTCCGGATGATCCGCACGAACGGGAAGCGGACCAGGTGGCAGATCACGTGATGCGCGCACCGGCAGATGCAGAACCGGCTTTCTTCAAACCCGCGCCGGTTCCCCTGCAACGGAAATGTGAACATTGCGAGGAAGAAGAAAAGCTGCAAAGGGAAGAAGAATCGACAGAAGAAACCGGCATCTTTATGCAGGCTGCCGGCGACGGCGAACCCACGGTAACCCCTGCTGCCGCACAGGCGATCACACAAGGTGCGGGAAAAGGAAATCCCCTGCCCACGGGCACCAAAGATTTTATGGAAAACCGCTTCGGCCGCAGTTTTGATGAAGTGCGGCTGCATACGGACGGCGAAGCGGCACAACTCTCCGCAGGACTCCATGCACAGGCGTTCACACATGGGAAAGATATCTATTTCAACGCCGGCAGGTTTGATCCCGCATCTTCCGCCGGAAAGCATTTACTGGCGCATGAACTGACGCATGTCGTGCAACAGTCCGGCGGTCCGCGTAGCGTGCAAAGGGCGCCCAATCCACCGGATCAGGATAAATCCCTGCAGGTGTGGAAAGACGCCGTGATCCTCGAACAGACCTATCACAAGGTGTGGGTGGATCATTTGTATCCCGGTACGCTGGTGACCGGGTATGTGCATATTGAACTCATTCATGTGCCGGCGGACGTCACCAGCCAGTTCCTGCCGCCGGAGGCCATGGGCGGCGGACAGAAAGGCGTTTCCATCAAAATGCCGGAAGAAGGCGTTCCCGTAGAATTGCCGCCCATTCCGAAACAACCGGATTATTTCGAATGGCGGGAGAGCACCGGTAAAGACGTCAAAACACCGAATACCACCGGCACCCTGCCATCCCCGCCGAAAGCGGGCGGGAAGGGTGTTGTGATCAGGGTGAACCGAAGGATCGAGATTGTGACGCGCAATAAGGTGCGCGCTACCATCGTGATGTCAGGGAATACCAGCCTTCCGCCTTCCTTTAACATCACGCAGCTGAATGCACGCTCCGCGCTGGAACAGGTGTTGAACTATCCGATCGCGAACGCATCGCTGCAATTGCTGTTCAACTACACGTTCCCGGGAGATGAGCCCGACAGCGCCGACCCCATCAACGAGCAGCGGGTTACTTCCCTCAATGACCTCATCCGCACTTACGCCCCCGATCTCGCCGGTATTGACCTGACGCCCTATCAGCAATACAATGCAGCCATCCATCTGCTGCTGGCCTACGTTCCGCACGCGGCCATCGTGTTGCAGGATTATTCGAGGAAGATGCAGGATGTGGAAACAAAAACACTCGCTGAAGCAGAAAAATATATACAAAACCTCGGGAAACGGGATGGCATCACCGTACAATCCCCGGATGGGAAGTTCCATACATCCGAGCTCACACAAATGGAACTGTTCAATGCTCTTAATGAGCTGCGTCTTCACCAGGGTGAACGGCATGAAATAAACTGGCGCACATCCGGGAACAAAGTGAAAGTGGAGAAGATATTCCTGAATGGAAAAGAAATATCCATCCGCGATGCAATAGATAATCTTTACTACGTAGATCCCGACGCAGCCGCTGCCGGTAACGGCAAAGCCGCTGGTGAAGCGATCATTTACCGTATGATGAACAGCGGATTCTATGCCCGCAAGCCCGTCACACACGACGAAGCGATGAAGTTATGGAATGATATCGACGACAGAATAGAATTCCCGGAAAAGCTGCCAGATATCACCCATGTGCCGGATGGTATCTTCGTGGCATTGTACGCAAAAGGCACAGGGGAATATCATACCATCAACGCGGATTATGTAGAAGGGAAACGGCGGTTCATGAAGAGTAAGGATGACTACGACCGGGATGTAAAGGTGAAATCAAACACCGCCCCGCCGGAAGAAGAAGGCTCCACGCCGCTGATGTTCGATATCTACGAAACTGCCGGCGGCGGAAAAATATTGCAGTACATAGAAGCGCAGCTGGATAAAGGCGTGCTGAACGACACCGCCTTCCGCGATGTCGCAAAGGATAGGAAATACCTGCAAAGCTCGCTGTCATTGATCGTGATGAATAAAATGAACAATGCCGGTAATCGGCTTGCATTGGACATTATCACCAAAGCGCACAACGGTCTCAAAACATTACTGGACGATGATGATGCCTTCCGCGCACTCATCATGCGCTTCCCCGACATGAGTGAGAAAGATCAGAATGACACGCTTTCCATATTGGGTGTGGAAGCAGAAAAGAAAGATGTATACCGGAAGATACTGGCGGATAAGAAAACCGCTTACCAGATCGCATTCGGCATCACGGTAAAAACGATCGGACTAACCCCCTTGCGCTCCGGCCTCCGCACCGTCACCACCGAGCTCGCCACCGCAAAAGAACAAATCACCAAAGGCCAGCTGAACGCGCTGCTGGTGGAAGGAGACTTCGGGAACGTGATCCGTACGCAGATCTATAAACAATTCGGCTTCACCAAACTTACTGCGGAAACTTTCCCGCATCACGACCAGACGCAGGGCGTATTTCCCACAGCGCTTTCCGGCAATGCCCTGGATTACTCCGGCATGATGGAACAGATCTATGCCAACTTCGTAGCGCACAGCGATAATGCCATGACGGTCATGAAGGTGACTGTTATCACCCTCATGGCACTCGTAACTGCCGCCATTGCGATCGCTTCAGGCGGGATCGGTACCGGTGTGGCAGCTGTATTCTTCACAGAAGGCACAGCCGCCTTCACCGCTACTTCCATCGGCGTATCCGCCCTTTCCATGACGGTAATGGGAGAAGCTTTCAGCCAAACCCTCGGCGCGGCAGGTGTTGGTCCGGGTGGCGCTTTGGGCAAGGACAAGGAATATTACGGGGCAAAGGAATTGGGTAAATCGTTCCTCGAAAACCTTGCCATGTCCACCATCTTCACCGGACTGGGCAGTGTGATGAAGAACGCTTCGGCCGTTTGGCGGATATCTGCCACCGGCGCCGCCTTCATCGGGTATAGTCTGGGCAGGCGCATCATAACGGGAGAAGGTATCCCCAAAGGCCGTGAGCTCCCGCTTTTCATCTATGAGCAACTCATCACGCTGGCCGCTATCGAAGCAGGTTCCGTACTCGCCAGACCGATGCTGGAAATGTTCTATACAAAAGGACTTTCCCTGAGAGTGACCCGCATCAACGAAAAGATCACCGCGCTGAAAACAGATATCGCGGCATCCCAAACGAAACTCGCAGACATCCTCTCCAAAGGAGATGCAGACAATGCCTTGAAAATACAACACCTCGGGGAGCAGCGGGGATTGCTGGAAAAGTACCTGGGCATCCTCCGCGAGATAAAGGAAGCAAAGGATATTCAATACGATCGGGATGTAGATTACGAGATCAAGTTGGCGGAAAACGCGCTGGAAAAGATCAGATTCGTTGAATTCCAGCAGAAGGTAGGATTCCGCCAGAACCGGTTTGCAGGAGATAAGGTAAGCTATAAGCCCGGTGATAAAGCGGTGCAGGATATCAAAGATTATTACGGAGAGAATAATGTAACTGGTCCGGACAAAGACGGCATGCTGAAAGTAAAAACAGAAGATGGTAAAGAACTCAATTTCTACCCGGAAACGAAAGAGAAGGAAGTGAACCGCTCCATCCTCGAAAGGCCCGCTACCAAATTGCCTCCGGATGTTGCGCATTCCATCAATGTAACGTGGACGAACATCGGCAACGTACCTGGCATGATCATTTACAAAGGCAGCAAAACAGTGGCGGAAGCCAGGGACTTCTGGAATGAAACCGGCCCCAATATGTACGACCAGGTATACACAGGAGAATACTATATCAAGTATGATACTACACAGGGCCGCCTGCTGTTGGGCGAAATACAGACCGGGCGCATACTCGGCTTCTTCCTCGATGAAGGGCGCATTTATCCTACCGCCGAAACGAAAACACTGGTGAATGATCCGATGAAGGACATGGGTATTGCCGTTGAAAAACTGCAGCGATACTATGGGCTTAAAGACCCCACCATTCCGCTCAAAGGCAATTTCTCCAGCAAGGCCGTTATTGTGGCGGATCCCAACAGAACCACCACCATCCTTGGCGCTTATGTGGTGGAAGACAATGGAAAGGTCGTTTTCCGCGATATGCCGCAGTTGTTCGATAATTTCGGGAATCTCAAGAATGCAGATTTCGGCGCAAAAAAAGGAGGATTCAATGTGCTGAATGTGGGAGAAGGTTTCTACGAACCCGGCAGTTTCTTTGACAAGTATAATCGCCCCTGGCTGCTGGAAGCCATCCAGCGGGATGATATATTCTATGTGGCCTCCGATCCCACGCAGGAAATCTTTATATTTAAACGGGATAAGTCCGGTAACTGGCTGGTCGACAAAATAACCGGAGAGCGGCTGCGGACTGGCTTCGGAAAAGAAGTAAAAATACTGGAAGACAACGGTTACAAGTATGATCCCGTAACAAAGACCTACAAAAAATAAATGCATGTATTCAGGTTATCCTTCATTTCCGGATAATGTAAAGGCCGTTTGGCAGGATGTTATACAACGCTATGGCTTTATGGCCGCAGAGGAAGGGGAAGTTGTGGTGGAGCTGCAGAATGCTTATACCCGCATTGCTTTTGAGATCATTGAAGAATCTCTGATAGCGTCCGTTAAGGTAAACGATCAGTTCGTTAACGTGGAGGATTGGGCCGCGGCGGAGGATATGCAGGCCTATAAAACCTGGGAAGAACAAAGGAGGCAGGCGGTGGAGGGGCTTTCACGGGAGGAGTATTTCAAAGCGTATCTCCTGTATCTGAAGATACTGACAGAGAAATATTTCGGTAACCTCCTGCAATCCGGCGCCGCTCCGCATTCCGCTGCTTATGATGATATGATGCAGAAGCGGAAGGTTGCGCAGGAAAAATTCAGCAGGGCCTGGAAAGCCATGCAGGGCCTGGATTATGAACATCCCATCCGCCAGAAATACATACACGGGGACCCAGCCTGGGTGGATGACCTGATCCGGGTGTTGGACGGGCACTAACAAATTATTTTTTTGTTAATTTCGCCGTTTACCAACAACCTGAATCTGAGAAAAACGATCGTTCCTGCACTTTTGTGCCTGTTGGTGAGCGCAGCCGCTTTCGCACAGCCGGACCGCTGGCAGCAACGGGTGAAGTACAGGATGGATGTGCGGATGGATGTAAGCGCCAACCGGATTACCGGCAAACAACAGCTGGAATACACGAATAACTCACCGGATACCCTCTTCCGCGTATTTTACCACCTCTACTGGAACGCCTTCCAACCGGGAAGCATGATGGACGTACGCAGCCGCGAGCTCGGCAAGCTCGTGCTCGTGGATTCCAAAGGCAAGCTGAAGAATGACTGGGATGAGCGGGTGAAGGACCGGATATCCAAACTGAAGCCGGACGAGATCGGCTACCAGAAAGTATTATCCCTCAGGTGCAACGGCCGCCAGCAAACTTACCGCACGGAAGAGACCATTCTGGTGGTAGACCTGGATCAGCCGGTCCTCCCGAAAAGCAGCGTTACTTTCGACCTGGAATTTGAAGCGCAGGTACCGGTGCAGATCCGCCGCAGCGGCCGGATGAACAAGGAAGGGGTGGATTTCTCCATCGCGCAGTGGTACCCTAAAATGTGCGAATATGACTATGAAGGATGGCATCCCACACCCTACATCGCACGGGAATTCTACGGCGTTTGGGGCGATTTTGACGTGAATATCACCCTCGATAAGAAATATGTAGTGGCAGGAACCGGCTATCTGCAGAACCCGGAGCAGATCGGCTACGGATATGAAGCGAAAGGGACAAAAGTGGTACGGCCGGCCGGGAATACGCTCACCTGGCGGTTTATAGCGCCCAATGTGCATGATTTCGTTTGGGCCGCCGACCCGGATTACAAGCATATTAAAAAGGAAGTGGATGGTTTTACCGCGCATTTCTTCTACCTGGAGAATGATACCACCCGCACAACATGGCCGCAGCTCGCAGAGATGATCCCTAACGCCTACGCCTATATCAAAAAACATTTCGGCCCTTATCCCTACAAACAATATTCCTTCATTCAGGGCGGCGATGGCGGCATGGAGTACCCTATGGCCACGCTGATCCTCGGTAACGGAAAACTCTTCGGCCTCTACGGCGTTGCCATCCACGAATGGATGCACAGCTGGTACCAGGGCATGCTGGGCACTAACGAAAGCCTGTATCCCTGGATGGATGAAGGCTTCACCACTTTCGCGGAAGATAATACCATCGGCAATACCATCGATTCCCTCAAAGGCCGCTGGCCAATGGAAAGCGCTTACCGCGGGTATTTCGGGCTGGTGAAAGGAGGATTCGAGGAACCGATGAGCACCCATTCGGATCATTATAGTACGAACTATGGATACGGACAAAGCGCTTATTCCAAAGGTGCAGTATTCCTCGAACAGCTGGGATATGTGATCGGCGCTTCCGTACGCGATGCAGGGTTATTGAGGTATTACCGCGACTGGCGCTTCAGGCATCCCAATCCGAAGGATTTTATTCGCGTGATGGAGAAGGAAAGCGGTCTGCAGCTCGACTGGTATCTGCAATACATGATGAACTCCACCAAGCATATCGATTACGGGCTGGACAGTATATACAACGAGAATGGTCGTGGTGTGATCCGTTTGCGCAGGATAGGAGAGTTCCCCATGCCCATCGATCTGATGGTGGAATATGCAGACGGGCGGAAGGAATTACATTACATCCCGCTTACGCTCATGTTCGGTAACAAACTGCAGGAAGATACTTCCATCAAACGCGTGGTACATGATGGCTGGAAGTGGACGCATCCAACGTACACGGTTACACTGGATGTGCCTCTTGGCCGGGTGAAAAGCATTGAGATCGACCCCAGCCGGCGAATGGCGGACATCGATCGAAGGAATAACAAAGCAGTAGGAGAATAATATCGAAAAGAGGGAGGGCGCTCCCTCTTTTTTTATGGGAGGCTTTCAAAGTATTTCTTTGCGGTGGCCTCGCCAATGGCCACCATGTTCTTCATCTCTCCCGGATCGAATATGAGTCCGCCGGGACCGCCGCCCAAGGGCTTTTCCGGGCGGATGATATGCAGGGTGAGGTTTTTTTTGCCAACGAACGGATTCTCCAGCGGGATATCGAAATATGTATCAATATCTTTTTGTTTGATCCCCGCCGCTTTCATTTTAGCCTTAACATCATTCAGATATTGCAGGCTGCGGTTCACGAATTTCGGCAGCTGCAGATCATTCACCGCCACGTCAAACATAAACCAGTTCAGCGTTTCCTGCAGAATATCAAACGGGTTGGTAAAAAGATGATCCGCTGTTTCCGGCGTTTCCGGTGTGAGCAGGATAGCATAAACCACCTCTGCGCCGTTGTCGATCGCCAGCTCTACAGGAACGTATTCCCGCAAACCGCCATCCACATATTGTTTCGGCTGATCGGGGATCACCTGGTAGGGCGGCAGGAACACCGGCTGGCAGGAGGAAGCGAACATGGCGCGGCGGAAAGTGCTGCTGTCATTCACTTTCACCACATCATAGTCCGGCGAAGTCATCGGCCGGTCGCTGTTCGTGAAATAGGTGATCCTGCCGGTTTGCAGGCAAACGGTGGTGAGATAAACTTCTTTTTTGCTTTTGATCATGGCGTTGTAACGATCATCCGTGAACGTGCTTTTCAGCAGGTTGCTCAGTGGCTGGGCGTCGTAGAGCGAATAGGCGTTCTTGTTGCCGAAACGGTTGATGACATTACCAGTCAGAATGATATCGCTGGTAACATGTGTGGTATAAAGGTTTTCCAGGAGATTGATCTCCCCGGTAGCCGCCAGGGGCACAATGAGCGAGCCGGTGCTGGTACCGCAAAGGGTATCGAAAGATAATTGGGGTGTGGAGGCCATATATTTCAGCACTCCTACGGCAAACGCTCCCTTGGAGCCGCCGCCGCTGATCACCAGGGCTGTTTTGGGCATAACGAAGAAATTTAAAGGTCAGAGTTCAGGTAGAGGCGGTATCTTCTTTCGGAAAATGTTCCACCCCAGACCCAGCTGGAACCACCAGCTGTTCAACATGTAATCCCGGTGTGATTTGACGGACAGCGTGAGCACATTGCCGATCTCTGCGGCAATGCCGCCGCCAACGAGACGCTGGTCCTTAGTGCCCCAGAGATGCTCCCCTACCAGCTGCACGTTGAAAATAGTGCTCTGCAGGGCCTTGGGGCCGTCCCAGATCAGCAGGGCCACACGCCCTCCGCCTATGCCGTAAATGTGCTTGTCCATAAAAGCCCCGCCACCGGTGACGCCTATACGTAATTTCCCGGGCACAACGGCCAGTTGGGGAGAGAACGAGAGCGTGGCGAGATAGAAATCCGGACTTTGATCAAAGGCGGTAGCCGCACCCTGCCCAACCTCCAGCGGAAATATCCAGCCGCGGGGGAATTCGCTCTGTGCGTGGCTTCGGATGGCAACACATAACAGCATGATCAGTAAAAAAGGAATGTATTTACTTTTCATGGGATGTACAATTAACAGGAAGGTTCCGGGCAGTAGGAATGTGTCTTTGGGGTGGCCGTTACCTGCCTGAATGAAAGCAATGGCCGGACGAGGGGTGTGATCGTCCGGATTTACATTCCTGAAGTTACGGAAATATCATCAGAATATGACGCGTTCCAGCTGGCTGGCCCAGGGTTGATCCGGCTGCTCCCGCAGCTGCAGGGTATGCAGGTGATGATGATTGTGGTAGGCGGTAAAATATAACACTTCCCGTATCGTGAGCTTGCCCAGCAACGGATGGGGCACCTGGTATTTGTCCAGTTCCTCTTCAGACCATTTATCGATCTGCTTCAGCAATTTATCCGCCTGTTGCTGAAAAGCCAGTTGAAGCCCTGCACGCTGCGAGGCCTCTGTAACAGGAGGAATATAAGGCCGTGTAGCCACCGCACCATGCCCAAGCACTTTACGGTAAGCTTCCCGTATCTCTTCATAAGAGCGGGAGCGAGCCGCGGGCTTACCGAAATAACGAAGCAGGAAGCGGGGAAGTTTCATGGCGGTATTGACCGGTTTTGCACTCCGGATGAGATGGTCCAGTTGCTGGCCTGCCGACCATTTTCCTTCCGGCGAAACAATAAAACGATGATCGGAGAGGGTATCGATGAACGCGGTAAATTCCGCGAAACTGGTTTGTAATAAGGTTTTTATAGCCTGCTTGTTCATATGGTTCCGGTTGTTGCAGCCAGCTGCAAGGTTAAAGATCACTCGAGCACTTCACAATGAAAGCCTTGTTGTTTCACAAAGTTGATGATCAGCTGTTCGTCCACCTTCATATCCATAATGCGCAACACTTTATCACAATCTTCGATATCAACATGGCAGTTGCCTACGTCAAAGTTATCACAAATTGCCCTGATAATAAGTTTCCGTTCCTGATGTGTGCCGATATTGGTTTTGAAGATGCCGATCATAGCACGGGTGTTTAAAAGCGTTCCCATAATCCTGGGTCTAAGCATGTGGTTGAATAATAACGGTGAGGACTGTATTAAATTTTATGGTTTGGGAGATTCATCTTCCCGAAGATCTTCCGGCCGCTCTTCCCTGCTTTGTCCCCAACGGCGCCCAAAGGGGCCGCCCATACAGCGGTCGAAATGACTCCTGAGCCGTTCTTTCTCTTCCGGGGAGAGGTGTTCCATCTTCTGTCGCATTTTTTCCTGCCAGCGCCCTTTCTTCCAACCCCAGCCGCCACCCTGGTGGTGATGACCTTTCGGGAAACCGAAGAGAAGCTTGCTCAGGAACAGCAATCCCAATGCCTGCCAGAAGTTGATAACGGGACCGGCAAAAAGTTCAGGGACCAGCCAGTTCCAGAGTAACATGGTAGCAGTGCCGAACAGGAAGACAAATAACGCGCCTAATGCTATAAAGCCCAGTATCTTCCATCCAATATATCTTTTCATTTTCATGCGTTTAATCGTTCAGTAATTCTTTGTACAATTGCGCCAGCCTTTCCCGCAGATATAATACTGCGTAGCGTTTGCGGGAGAGAAGCGTGTTCACGGATATACCTGTTTCCGCCGCAATTTCCTTGAAAGAGCGCCCCTCCACTTCATGTTGAAGGAACACATAACGTTGTTCTTCCGGCAGTTCATCGGTGGCTTCGGTAATGGCATCGGCCAGCATTTTACGGAGAAAGGGAGTATCTGCCTGCGCTGCGGGGTCCGGGAGTATATCCGACAGATAGAGCGGTCCGTCCCCTTCGCCCCCGGATACCGTCAGGTCCGAAAAACGGTCTTCCCGCTTCTTCCTGAACCAGTCCGTAATGCGGTTCCGCGTAACGGCAAAAAGCCATCCGGTGAGCGAGTCTATATCAGAGCCCAGGCGAAGGTATTGGGTGAACTGGAAAAGTACATCCTGCAGAATGTCTTCCGCATCGGCCACATTATCCACCCGTTTCCGGATGAAATGCAGGAGCCGCTGGCGTTCCTTTTCTACCGTCTGCCTGATACGCTCGTTTTGTTCCGCTGCCATCGATTTTTGTATGGAGAGCCACTCGTTCATCTTAATTAGGTAGACGAACGAACAAAGGGCATATTGTAAAGGTCCAGAATATTTTTAGCGATTCCTTATTCAATATTGCGAAACCGATACCTCATTTGACGAAACGTGTATATCGATCTGTACACTGAGGATCAATGGCTTGGGGAGAGACGGGTTATTTTACGGATACCACGAACTTTTCCTGGAAGAATTCCTCGGGGAACAGTTTGTAAATGTTGACCATCCTGGGCCGGCAGCCGCTTTCGGATATTTCCTGGTCCAGATCACCGCCTTTGAGGCAAAGGAGTCCGGATGGCTGATGTTCCGGCGCACCCTTCCGGAGCAGGGGCTTGCTCCAGTGCCAGAGGTCTTTCAACGGAGCCACCGCCCTTGAAACCACCAGGTCGAACTTGCGGTTCCTGATGTCCTCCACCCTGGAATGCGCCGTTGTTACATTGCTGAGGTTGAGCGCCTCTGCCACGGCTTCCACCACCTTGATCTTTTTGCCGATGGAGTCTACGAGGTGGAATTGCACTTCGGGAAAGAAAATAGCCAGCGGAATGCCGGGGAACCCGCCACCGGTACCAAGGTCCAGCACCTGCAGGCCGGCGGGGAGATCAGCTGCCGCAGCGATGGCCAGGGAATGAAGAACGTGTTTCTCATAAAGCGCGTCAATGTCTTTCCGGGAAATGACATTGATCTTCTCATTCCATTCCTTGTACACAGGCGCCAACGCCCGGAATTGATCCAGTTGTTTGGGCGTAAAATCTGAAAAGTATTTTAAAACGATCTCCATTGGCTATTTCCACTTGCTCCTTCCTTTGCTGAAGAACAATGCGGGCGTGAAGATAACATAATATAAGAACATGAGGATGTCCATCAGCCAGCTGTATAGAAACAGATCCCGCTCATCCAGCTTTTTCAGGGCGAAATAAGTGATCACAGACTGGATCAATATTTTCCCGCCGAGGATATATAAAGTGATGTACAGCATGGGAGGATAGAACAGCACCAGCACCATTGCGGGATAAAAAAGGAAATGAGACAGGGAAAAGAGCCCGAGCAGCAATTTATGCCCGAAACGATAGTGTTTGCCGGTGGACATATGCCGGGTCTTTTGCCTGAACCAGTGCTTCCATTTGCGCTTGGGCTCGGAATACGCAAAAGCATGCTTATTGATAACCACACCCACGTTCCCGCTGTTCGCCGCCCGGTTCACGAACAGATCGTCGTCGCCGGAAGCGATGTGTTGGTGGGCGGTGAACCCTTTATGACGGAAGAACAGCTCTTTTTTATAGGCCAGGTTACGGCCAACACCCATGTAGGGGATACCGGACAAGGCAAAGGAAAGATATTGCAGTGCGCTGAAGTAGGTCTCATACCGGATCACCTTATTGAGAAAGCCCGGTTGTTTATAATAGGGCCCGTAGCCCAACACGATCTCTTTCCCGTCTTCAAAACCCTGGCCCATCATAGACAACCAGTAGATGCTGGCCGGCTTGCAATCCGCATCCGTCAGCACCACCGTATCATACCTGGCCCCCTTGATACCAATGGATAAAGGATACTTTTTACCGGGGATGAACTGCGCGGGCTGTTTCAGCTCGATGTGGCGGTAATGAGAATAACCGTTCTCGATGGAGGCAAGGTAATAGTTGGAGTCGTCCTCTGAATTGTCATTCACTACAATCACCTCGTAGGCCGGGTCCTGGTGCGCATGATAACGCTGCTGGAGCACGGTAGGGAGGTTCTTTGGAAGGCTCCTTTCCTCGTTCCTGGCACAGATGATCACGGAAAGCGGTTCCTCCGGCGGATGTTCTTCTTCAAAATGACGCTTGTAAAATGCCACTCTTGAGAAGAAGATCAGGTAATATAACACCTGTACGCCCGCAGCAGCGGCGAAACAATAAAAAATGATAAGCCCCAGATTGTCCGACATAGGGGGCAAAAATATATGTTTTTATTTATCTATGTAATAGTGTGGGGAAAAATATTCAATACCTTTGCCCATTGAAAATTGAAGAGGCTTTGCAATTCGAACTACATACCACCGATCCTTCCGGCGCCAGGGCCGGCACTATCACCACTGCGCACGGTACGATACAGACACCTATTTTTATGCCTGTAGGGACCGTTAAGGCTGTTACGCAGGAACAACTCCGGTCAGAGGTAAAGGCCCGGATCATCCTCGGAAACACCTATCACCTTTACCTGCGCCCGGGTATGGATGTGCTCAAACAAGCAGGAGGGTTACACCGGTTCAATGGCTGGGAGCGCCCCATCCTTACCGATAGTGGCGGATACCAGGTGTTTTCGCTGGCCGCTAACAGGAAGATCCGGGAAGAAGGAGTGATATTTCAAAGCCACATCGACGGCAGTCGCCATCTTTTTACGCCGGAAAATGTGATGGACATTCAGCGGACCATTGGCGCGGACATTATCATGGCTTTTGATGAATGTCCCCCTTACCCCAGCGAATACATCTATGCCAAACGCAGCATGGAACTCACGCATCGCTGGCTGGACCGCTGCATCAAACGCCTCGCCGAAACGGAACCGGCCTATGGCTATGAACAGACGCTCTTTCCCATTGTGCAGGGAAGCACTTATAAAGACCTCCGCAAGATATCCGCCGAAGCCATCGCTTCCCGCAATTGCGCCGGGAATGCAATCGGAGGATTGAGCGTAGGGGAACCGGAAGCAGAGATGTACGAGATGTGCGGACTGGTGACGGAAATACTGCCCCGTGAAAAGCCCCGCTACCTGATGGGGGTAGGCACACCCTGGAACATTCTGCAGAACATAGAGCTGGGGATTGATATGTTCGATTGCGTGATGCCCACCCGCAATGGCCGGAATGGCATGTTGTTCACCTGGCAGGGCGTGATCAATATCCGGAACAGGAAATGGGCGACGGATTTTTCGCCGGTGGATGCGCACAATCCCTGCGCCGCCAGCCAAAACTATTCCAAGGCTTACCTGCGTCACCTCTTCGTGGCCGGGGAAATACTGGGTATGACCCTCGCCAGCATTCATAACCTCTGTTTCTACCTGGAGCTGGTGAAAACAGCAAGGGAACAGATTTTGCAGGGAACCTACGGCCCCTGGAAAAAAAGTGTGCTTCCGCAATTACAGGTGCGCCTCTAGGTTAATAATAGCAGGAATGTTAGCTTTGGCACTTTAAAGTTCGTCCGCCGGAAATATATGAAGAAGATCGACTGGTACATATTACGCAAGTTCATCGGTACTTTCATCTACTCGCTGCTGATCCTCCTTGTGATCTCGGTAGTGATTGACATTACGGAAAAGATCGACGACTTCATGAACCACAACCTTTCTTTCGGGTTCGTATTCATGAACTACTATATCGGCTTCATTCCGCATATCGCTGCGTTACTCTTCCCGCTTTTCATCTTCATATCCGTGATCTTTTTCACTTCCAAAATGGCCTACCGTACGGAGATCGTGGCCATTCTCAGCAGCGGTGTGAGTTTCCGGCGCTTCCTGCGGCCTTACTGGATAGGCGCTTTCCTTTTTGGCGGTATCCTCTGGCTGGCTAATCAATGGGTAGTACCAAACGCTAACCGCATCCGCACCGCATTTGAGAACAAGTATGTGAGCACTCCCGAATTGCAGAAGGAGATGAAGAATAAAACCATGCGGGTGGACAGCAGTACCTATATTTCTTTCGGCTATTACGAACCGAATTTCAAGAATGGATCGGACTTCGCCATGAAGCGTATCAATGGGTTGAAGATGATCTACAATCTGCAGGCAGACCGGGTATCCTGGGATTCCACCACCCAGAAATGGAAGCTGGAATCCGCTTCCGAACGAACCATTAACGGACTCCGGGAAACTCTCCGCCTCATTCCCGATACTTCTATCAAGATCTCACTCCATCCTTCCGAAATGCTAGAGGAAAGGAACAAACAGGAGGCCATGACTACGCCGGAACTGAACCGTTACCTGAAAAGGGAAGAGCTGCGTGGCGCGGAAGGGCTGAATGTTTATTATGTAGAAAAACACCGCCGTACTTCCGCCGCCGTAGCGGTAGTGATACTGGTGATGATAGGCGCCATTATATCCAGCCGCAAGGTAAGGGGCGGGAGCGGGTTGCACCTCGCTCTGGGCATTGTGATCAGCGCCACTTATATCCTCCTCCTTCAGTTCTCCACGGTATTCGCCACCAAGGCCAATCTGGACCCGCTGCTGGCCGCCTGGATACCGAATTTCCTCTTCGCCGGACTGGCCTTCTGGCTCTATATGCGGGCACCGAAGTAACACTCCCGGGAAACGTGAAATAATACGTTAAATATGCTTTAAAGGGTAGGGTTTTTGTGATTTATCGTTACTTTTGTCTATTGATCGAATTTGTTAATTTTTCTAAATCATTGCAGGAAAATGAGTTATATAAAAGAGAAATTCAAGGCAAAAGCAGATGAGCTGAGTGCAGAAGTCAAAGACCTGCTCAAAAATCACGGTACAAAGAAGATCGATGATGTGACGATTGCCCAGGCTTACCAGGGTATGCGCGGCATTACAGGTCTGGTTACGGAAACCTCCCTGCTGGATGCAAATGAAGGTATTCGCTTCCGCGGTTATTCTATCCCCGAACTGCGGGAACATCTGCCGAAAGCGCCCGGTGGCGCGGAACCTCTGCCGGAAGGCCTGTTCTACCTGATGTTGATTGGTGAATTGCCTACAGAAGCGGATGTACAGAATATCAGCAGCGTGATGGGCCGCCGTTCCCACGTACCCAACCATGTGTTCGATGCTATTGAAGCGCTGCCGATCTCTTCCCATCCTATGACCATGTTCAGCGTGGCGGTAATGGCCCTGCAAACGGAGTCCGTATTTGCAAAAGCTTATGCGGAAGGGATGAGCAAAAAAGATTACTGGAGCTATATGTATGAGGATACCATGAACCTCATCGCGCGCCTGCCGCGGGTAGCCGCTTATATTTATCGCCGCAAATACAAAAATGGCGTGCATATTCAGCCGGATGGCATGCTGGACTGGGCGGGCAACTTTGCGCATATGCTGGGTTATGAAGATGAAGGTTTCAAAGAACTGATGCGCCTGTATATGGTGATCCATGCGGATCACGAAGGTGGTAACGTAAGCGCCCACACGACACACCTCGTAGGCTCTGCGCTCAGCGACGCCTATCTGTCATTCGCCGCCGGTATGAACGGTCTGGCCGGTCCCCTCCACGGTCTCGCCAACCAGGAAGTGATCAAATGGATCCTGAATATGCGGGAAGAACTGGGTGGTGGTATGCCTACCAAAGATCAGATCGAAACATATGTGAAGAAAACACTGGCGGAAGGGAAAGTGGTACCGGGGTATGGACACGCTGTATTGCGCAAAACGGATCCTCGTTTCACCGCACAGATGGAGTTTGCGAAGAAGCATCTTCCGAATGATGAACTGGTACGTATTGTTTGGATGGTATATGATACCGTTCCCACCATCCTGGAAAGCCTCGGTAAGGTAAAGAACCCCTGGCCCAACGTTGACGCGCATTCCGGTGCGTTACTCGTACACTACGGCCTGGTGGAATACGAATTCTATACCGTGCTGTTCGGCGTATCCCGCGCCCTCGGCGTACTCGCATCCCTCTGCTGGGATCGCGCACTCAGCCTGCCGCTGGAAAGACCGAAGTCCGTTACCTCCGAATGGATGAAACTGTTCGTAGAAGGGAAAGTGGAAGCAATCGCGGAATAGTAGTCAATTACGAATTATCAATTACGCATTACGAATTGAAATTCGTTTTAGGGCGAACGGATCGCGTTTCAAAATATCTAAAAGGCAAACGGTCTGCGGACCGGTTGCCTTTTTTCATGAAATTGCCGTACTTCGTAATTTGCAATCATTTGCCTTTTTAATTTGTGCACAAGAATGCTGCACATGCTTAATTGAGATAATGTATATTGAATTACTCATTCGTAATGCGTAATTGATAATTCGTAATTGAATCTCGTTTCTTCCATATTACCCAATCCGATCGAATACCTGAAAGGCGTAGGGCCGCAGCGGGGAGAGCTGTTGCGCAAGGAGATCAACATACACACATTCCGCGACCTGCTGGAATATTATCCTTTCCGGTATGTGGACAGAACGAAGGTGGAAAAGATCGCGCATCTCAGCGGGATGGAGGATTTTGTGCAGATCAGGGGCCGCATTGTTCACATGGAAGTAGTAGGAGAGAAGCGCGGAAAACGACTGGTGGCCACTTTGCAGGATGAAACGGGCCGGCTTGAACTGGTCTGGTTCCAGGGATGGCAATGGATGCAAAAATCGCTGCGCGAAAATGTGGCCTACCTGGTGTTCGGCAGGCTCTCGCAATTCAATGGCGCGCTGCAGATGGCGCATCCGGAAATGGACCTGCTTACGGAAGAAACATCCAACGGCCGCCAGCACCTGGAGCCTGTTTATTACACAACGGAAAAACTGAAAGCGCGCGGACTAACGGCAAAGGCTATCGGAAAACTTACCCGTAACCTGCTGGAACAAATGTCCCCCGCAGAAATACCAGAGAACATCCCCGGTCCCGTATTGCAGCAGTTTCGCCTGATGCCCCGCGCGCAGGCTTATTTCAAGATACACCTGCCGGCAACGGAGGAGGAAGCGAAGCAGGCACAGCGGAGGTTGAAGTTCGAGGAGCTTTTCCTCGCGCAGATCCGCATCTGCCGCCTCAAGATCCGCCGGCATAAAGCCAGCCACGGTTTTGTGTTCAATGCCGTGGGAGATACCTTCAATACCTTCTACAACGATCATCTTCCTTTCCCGCTCACCGGCGCACAGAAACGTGTGCTGAAGGAGATCCGGAAAGATACTACCACCGGCCGGCAGATGAATCGCCTGTTACAAGGGGATGTGGGAAGCGGGAAAACCATGGTAGCGCTGCTAACCCTGCTGATGGCCATCGATAACGGTTTTCAGGGCTGCCTTATGGCGCCGACGGAAATACTCGCGCAGCAACATTTGAAAGGCATCTCGGAACTGTTGAAAGATATGCCGGTGAAAGTGGCATTACTCACCGGGAATGTAAAGGGGAAAGCAAGAAAAGAGATACTAACGGGAACGGCTGATGGCAGTATCCACATCCTCATTGGTACGCATGCGCTGCTGGAGAACGAAGTGAAATTCCATCATCTCGGTATGGCCATCGTGGACGAGCAGCATCGCTTCGGGGTGGCACAACGGGCACGGCTATGGGAAAAGAATGATACGCCGCCGCACATCCTGGTGATGACCGCCACGCCTATCCCGCGTACATTGGCGATGACCGTGTATGGCGACCTGGATGTATCCGTGATCGATGAGATGCCACCGGGGCGTAAACCCATCACCACCGTACATCGTACGGAATTCCAGCGGCCGCAGGTGATGGATTTTATTAAAGACGAGATCCGCAAAGGGCGACAGGCATATATCGTATACCCGTTGATCGAGGAGTCTGCCAATATGGATTATGAAAACCTGACCAAAGGATATGAAGAAGTAAAAGCATTCTTCCCCGAACCCAAATATTACATCAGCATGGTGCACGGCCGTCAGCCGCAGGAACAACGGGAAACCAACATGCACCGCTTTGTGACAGGAGATACGCAGATCATGGTGGCTACCACCGTGATAGAAGTAGGCGTGAACGTGCCCAATGCATCCGTGATGGTAATCGAAAGCACCGAACGCTTCGGACTTTCCCAGCTGCACCAGCTGCGAGGCAGAGTAGGACGCGGCGCGGAACAGAGTTATTGCATCCTGATGACAGGCAATAAACTCGGCAAGGATTCACAGGAAAGAGTGAAGGTAATGGTGCAGACAAATAACGGATTTGTGATCTCGGAAAAGGATATGGAACTGCGCGGCCCTGGTGATATCGAAGGCACCCGCCAGAGCGGCCTGCTGGACCTCAAGCTGGCGGATATTGTGCAGGACAGGGCTATGCTGGCTGCTGCCAGGGAATCCGCAGAAAAAATACTGGAAGAAGACCCCAATCTTGAACTACCTGTGAACAAACCCCTGCATGATCATCTTGCCACACAAAGGTCAAAATCTGCGTGGAGTAAAATATCTTAGGCTGTTTTACGTTGAAGCTTTGGATTGGTTGGCAGAGATGGTTGATCCTGAATTTGTTGCTTGCCCATACCTTTGTGCACCGTCTGCTGCCAGCCGCCAACCAATTGCTCCCGCTCCGTAACAATTTGAGGCGCCAATCCGTTTAAATAAGTATATTACCTTTATACTGGGAAACATTCTTAAAAATCGAAACCGCTTGAAATCTACACGCCTTACCGGTCTTTTTGGTGCATTGCAAATCTGGTTACTCCTCTTGTTTGGATCACCCGTTTTGGGCCAGCAAACAACCGGTACCAGTAATTTTTCCCCGCTGGAATATGTGGAGAATAAAGGACAGTGGGAAGGCGATTTCCTATACAGGGTAAGGCTGACCAACACCAGTATCTATCTTAGGAAGAACGGCATCCGCTTTCTGCTCCTGAATCAGGACGATCTGTCTAAACTGGATGAAATGCGCCATGGTCGGCATGATGATACCACTGCTATCTATTATCCCGATGGATATAAAAAAGGTCCCGATGTCAGTAAAGGCACACCCAGTCCTTATCCATACGTAAAAGGGCAGGTGAGAGGGCATGCATACGATCTGGAATTCCTGAACAGTTCGCCCAACCCGGAAATCTCCGGATCCAAACCCACACAGGACAATATCAATTACATCCTCGGCAATGATCCTTCCAAATGGAAATCAGGTATCAGCGCTTATACAAATGTGCTGTACAAAGACCTGTACCCGAATACGGACCTGCAGGTCTATTCTGAAGGCGGACAAATGAAGTACGACCTTATTGTACGCCCGGGTGGCGATCCCGGCAAGATCCAGCTGCATTACAACGGCACCACGGGGATGTCTCTTCAGAAAGGTAACCTGCATATCAAAACCACGGCGGGAGAAGTGCTCGAGCTGATGCCTTTCGCTTATCAATATATCAACAGTGAACGGAAATCCGTGAATGTACAGTACCAGCTGAACGGGAATAAAGTGAGCTTCAGGATATCCGGGAAATATGACAGCCAGTATCCGCTCGTCATAGACCCAACTGTTGTGTTTGCCACGCTTACCGGTTCCCGCGCGGAAAACTGGGGCTTTACGGCAACGTACGACGCAGAAGGTAACTTCTACGGCGGCGGTATTGTGTTCGATAATGGTTATCCTACTTCTCCCGGTGCATTCAGCAATTCCTTTAACGGAAAGCTGTATGATATGGGGATCACCAAATTCAATCCCTCAGGAACCCGTATCGTTTATTCCACTTACATCGGCGGGCAGGGAGAAGACCAGCCCCACAGCCTTTTTGTGGATGCGCAGGGGAATCTCGTGATCTCCGGCAGAACCAATTCCGGTAACTTCCCCGTTACGGCAACAGCCGGCCCATTGGGTGGATGGGATATCACCGTTACCAAGCTGAACGCGAATGGTACCGGTCTGGTGGGTTCCATGAAAATAGGCGGTACGGCTGCGGACGGGATGAATATCCGGTCAGACAGGCGGGGGCCTGCGGATGTACTGCTGCGTAATTATGGCGACGATTCCCGCAGTGAAGTGGTCATAGACGGTTCAGGAGATATCTATATTGCCAGCTCCACACAATCCACCAACCTCCCCGTTACCCCTGGCGTGTTCCAGGGAACTTACGGCGGTGGCCGGCAGGACGCCGTGTTGATGAAGATAGATCCGAATGTTTCAAGGCTGATATGGGCCAGCTATCTTGGCGGAAGCGCGGAAGATGCGGCCTATGTACTGGCGCTTAACGGGGGTAATAGTGTGTATGTGGCCGGGGGGACCGCCAGCACCAACTTCCCCATACGCGCGGGCGCTGTTTATCCTTCCTACCGTGGCGGCGCCTGTGATGGTTATATCACGCACGTTTCAGCGGATGGTACTACCATTCTGCAATCCACTTACCTGGGTTCGGATAATGCCCGGGCAGATCAGATATACGGTATACAACTGGATCGCAATGGTGATGTATACGTGATGGGTACAACGGAAGGGAACTGGCCTATCCTGCAACCGCAAGGCACTACCACTTTCTACAACGATAATTCCAAGCAGTTCATCACCAAGCTGAAACCTGATCTTTCCGCGCTGATCTATTCCACTACTTTCGGAAAAGCGGATCCCACACCCAGCCTGTCTCCCGTAGCCTTCCTGGTAGACCGCTGCCAGAACGTGTATGTGTCAGGGTGGGGCGGAGAACTGAATACCGGCACGGGTTTCGCCAATTCCGGCACTACCGGGCTTCCCGTTACACCGGATGCGCGCAAGTCTACCACAGATAACAGTGATTTCTACTTCTTCGTGATGAAGCGGGATGCTACAGGTATTCTGTATGGCACTTTCTACGGGGGGAACGGATTGTTTGAGCATGTGGACGGCGGTACCAGCCGGTTTGACAGGAACGGGGTGATCTATCAGGCTATCTGCGCCGCTTGTCCGCGACCGGGTCAACGACTACGTTTCCCCACCACTCCCGGTGCATACTTCACCGGTATCCCGGACGGCTGTAACCTTGCTGCGCTCAAAATATCCTTTAACCTCGATGGCGTGCGCGCCGGTTTCACCACGCAGGAAAGAAAGAAAAACTATTGCGTACCGGCCGATATCACTTTCATAGACACCACCAACGTGCCTGCGCAGAGCTGGATATGGAACTTCGGCGATGGCTCGCCGGAGGTGACCAATACCAGCACCACCGTGCAGCACCGGTATAATAACGTTGGCGACTATACGGTAAGGCTCGTTAAGTACGATCCCGGCAGTTGTAATGTATACGATACTGCGCATATGCCGCTCCGCATACGCGCGGATGAGGCCACGGTGGCTTTCACGGAAAAAAGGCTGCAGCCCTGCACGGCGCTGATGTATGAATTCACCAAGAGTGCCGTGGCTCCTGCGGGCAAACCGTTCCAGAACAATTCCTTTGTGTGGGATTTTGGGGACGGAACACCCACCGTCACTGCCGGTCTGGAAACCCAGCAGCACCATTATGCCGCGGAAGGAGTGTATAACGTGAAACTCACATTGGCAGATACTAATTATTGCAACGCACCGGAAACCAAAATGCTTCAATTGCGTGTAGCCGCTAACGTTGTAGCGGCATTTACGATGCCGGATAGCGCCTGTGCACCGTTTATTGCGCACTTTGATAATACTTCCAAAGGAGGGACCTCCTTCCTGTGGAATTTCGGGGACGGTACTACTTCCACCGATATTTATCCGCAGCATACCTTCACGCAGCCGGGCAAATATCTTGTGAAACTGACGGCCAATGATCCGAATACCTGCAACCTGACGCACGATACATCGAAATACATTACCGTATTGCCGCCACCGGTGGCCGCCTTTACCTTCCAGCCCAACAAGCCGGTAGAGAACACGCCACATGTGTTCACCAATCAGTCCACCGGCGCAACGCACTATTGGTGGGAATTCGGGGATGGCACCACTTCCACGGAAGTGAACCCCACGCACCAGTATCTGCGCACGGGAACATATAATGTTTGTCTCATCGCTACTACCCAGTTTGGATGTCAGGATACGGTCTGCCACACCGTCAGCGCTATTGTAAACCCGCTGTACGACGTGCCTACCGCGTTCTCTCCGAATGGCGACGGGATCAATGATAAGTGGGAGGTCAAGGGATTCGGTATTCTGAAGTACGATATGAAAGTGTTCAATCGCTGGGGCCAGCTCATGTTCCATTCCAATGATCAGAAGATCGGTTGGGACGGCCGCTTTAACGGCGTGCTGCAGCCGATGGACGCTTACGCTTTTGTGGTGACGATTGAATTTACGGATGGTACGCGGGCAACGAAAACGGGGAATGTTACATTGTTAAGATAGATGGATGGGTTATGAGAAAGTATGTTTACCAGACGATCTTAGTTTGCTGTCTGTCGGGAGCGCTTCCGGCCGCTGCTCAGGACTTGCATTTTTCGCAGTTCTTCAATTCCCCATTGTCCACTAACCCGGCCAATACCGGCTTCATACCCGACGGGAATTACCGCATCGGTCTCAATTACCGGAACCAATGGGCCACAATCCCTGTTCCGTATAAGACCATGTCTCTCTTCGGGGATTTTCAGCTGCTGCGTGATAAGCTGGAATACGGCTGGGTAGGCGTAGGCGGTTTGCTGCTGCGGGATGTGGCCGGCAGCGGTAACCTCACTTCCACCAAAGCTTACGGCTCTGTAGCATATCATCAGCTGTTGGGCCAGAGCAGCCTGCTTTCCGCCGGTTTCAACGTAGGGTATGCCAACAAGCGGGTAGATCTGAACAAGCTGACCTTCAGCTCGCAATGGAATGGTCAGTTCTTTGATTCCCAGATGGCTTCCGGTGAACCCATCACACAGCCTTCCACAGGCTACCTGGATATGCAGGTGGGGATGAACTACGCGTATTTCCCCAATGAACTGGTGTATATCAATGGCGGTTTTTCCGTACATCATGTGAACACCCCCAAAGAAAGTTTTTACGATGGCAATAACAAGATTGAGCGGCGTTATATCGGTTTCCTGAACGCCAGTCTCAAGATGAACGACTATATCATCCTGAATCCCGGTGCTTATTATGCCCGTCAGGCAGGCTCCAGTGAAACCATGGTTGGTGCCAACGCTGCCTATAACCTTTCCGGAGATGGTGTGCAACAGCTCTTCGGTGGCCTTTATTACCGGGTGAATGATGCATTTGCCTTTATGGTAGGCTATCAGGTGAATAACATCAAGCTGATGTTCAATTACGATGTAACATCCAGCTCGCTGGCCATCTCCAACAAGCGGCAGGGCGCCTATGAGCTCAGCCTCATCTACCTGGGCCTTTATCCCAACCGCAGCTTCTCACATGCGAAGCGATATACCCTCTGTCCTTCTTTCTGATCATCATAAAGAAACGTTAATGTCAGGCCATGATCAGCAAAAAACCGATAATTTAGCCGGAACAAATCATACTATGAAACGTATACTCATCGCCGTTATCATGCTTGCCAGCGTACAGGCTGCTTCCGCTCAGTTCTACAAAACAGACACCGTTCCCCGGAACCGCTTCGATCCCAGCCGCATCATGATCGGTGGCTCATTGGGCTTTACTTTCGGTGATTATACTTTCGTCAATATTTCCCCGCTCATTGGCTACCGTTTCACACCCAAGGTGGCGGCAGGGATCAACATCAACGCACAGTATGCTTCACAGCGCCTGCGGGATGTGAATAACCAGACGCGGGAAAGGAATAACTATTCCATCTTCGGCGGCGGCCTCTTCGGACGCTTTTATCCGATCGAACAATTCTTTATTCATGCACAGCCGGAGTACAATCGCATTTCGCTGAAAACCACTACCTACTACAATGACGTCCGCGATGTAACAAAAAGAACTTACGGCGCGCCCAGTCTGCTGCTGGGCGGAGGATACGCACAACCCGTCGGCGGTAATTCCGCACTCACCATCATGATATTGTATGATGTACTGCAGGACAAGAACTCGCCGTATATGAACAGGCCCATCATTTCCGGTGGCGTCAACATCGGTTTATGATCGTCTTACTAAATTGTTAACTGTTTATCATTACTAAACTTTTATTTACAAATACTGCTATATTTGTTGGATAGAACAGATTTTTTATGCTCCAGCAAAAGCAGGCAGACGCCGCCGTGATCGGCGCAGGGATCGTAGGGCTCGCCACTGCGTACCATCTTGCATTACAAGGCCGGAAAGTAGTGGTGTTTGAAAGAACCGGTCGTGCACTGGGTGCATCCGTCCGCAATTTTGGACTGGTATGGACCATCGGGCAGAAACCGGGAACTGTTTATGAACGGGCTTTGTACGGAAGAAGCATTTGGAAGGAGATTGCTGCGCAAACAGGCCTGGCCTGCGCGGAAACGGGTTCCCTGCACCTGGCGTATCACGCGGATGAGCAGGCGGTGATCGAAGAGTTTGCGCAAACGGCCAATGTGCATTGCCATTTACTGACCCCGGCTGAAGCTGCGCAGAAAAGCAGTGCTTTCAAACAGGGTGGTCTGAAAGCCGCTCTCTGGAGCCCGATGGAAATGACCGTAAATCCCCGGGAAGCCAGCGCTGTTATTGCCGCCTGGCTGGAGAAAGCAAAAGGGGTGACGTTCCGTTTCGGCACCGCAGTGAACGGTATCCAAATGCCGCATATCGAAACAAGGGAAGAAAAATGGAAGGTGGATCAGGTGTTCGTTTGCAGTGGGGCCGACTTTGAAACCCTCTACCCCAGGCACTTTTCCGCCGCCCCCATCACCAAATGCAAATTGCAGATGTTGCGCACAGTGCCGCAGCCGCATAACTGGCAGCTGGGACCGGCTTTAAGCACCGGGCTTTCCCTTATACACTATGCCTCTTTCGCACATTGTAAAACCCTCGCCCCCCTGCGCGCCCGCATCGAGAAAGATTTCCCGCAATACGTGCAATATGGTATCCATCTGCTCGTGTCCCAGAACGGGGCCGGAGAGCTGTCTATTGGCGATTCCCATGAATACGCGCCTTCGGTGGATCCGTTCGACAAAGAAGAGATCAACCAGCTGATCCTCCAATACCTGCCGAATTTCTTACAGGTGCCCACCCTGCAGATACAGGAACGCTGGCACGGCGTGTATCCGAAGCTGACCAATGGCGAAACCGACCTGGTATTGGAACCGGAGAAAGGGGTGACCATTGTGAATGGACTGGGAGGCGCAGGAATGACGCTGTCATTCGGGCTTGCCAGAGATATTGTCGCAAAGCTTTAAATCCCATATTGTGTTTCACATACACGTGCGGGGCGGCTTTCCAGCTGCCCTTTTTTATAGGCTTTTTCCCCGAATTCCCCTATTTTTATTGGGATTTTTAATTAAAACCGAGCAGAGATGAATGATACGTTAAAGAATTTGAGGGACCGCGACTGGACGGAAACCAAAGCACATTCCAGCTGGCAGATATTCAAGATCATGGCTGAGTTTGTAGACGGGTTCGAAGCACTGGCAAAGATCGGCCCCTGTATTTCCATTTTTGGTTCCGCCCGCACCCGCGAAGGAAATCCT
>OFTY01000400.1_pt1 | contig 32213 bp, 33 predicted proteins | sample 1775061 | NCBI WGS metagenome assembly OFTY01 (sample SAMN08195773, study PRJEB24354) | sludge metagenome | isolation source: sludge from phenol fed wastewater aerobic bioreactor B | place: India: Nagpur | collected 2016-09-16 | reverse complement strand
AAGCGCGAGGATCAAGGGTGAGGCAGAGCTCCCCCTCATCCGTCTCGCTCCGCGAGCCACCTTCTCCCACGAGGGGAGAAGGAAACCTATGGTCGTCATATCCTCACCTCCACGCCTTGCGCATCCAGATAACGCTTGAGTTCCGGGATCGCGATCGCGCCTGAGTGAAACACGCTGGCCGCCAGCGCGCCCGACACGTCCGCCTCTACGAACACATCGCGGAAGTGCTCGGCAGCTCCGGCCCCGCCGGACGCCACCAGCGGAATGGTCAGCCGACGCCGCGCCTCCGCCAGTTGCGCCCTGTCATAACCGCGCCGCACCCCGTCCTGATCGATGCAGTTCAGCACGATCTCGCCGGCGCCCAGCTCCTGCGCCTCGACGATCCACTCCATCGTCAGCCGCCCGGCGCCGCGCCGCGCGTCCGGATCGCCGGTGTATTGGTGCACCCGCCATTCGCCGTCCTGAAAGGCGCTGTCGACGCCGACGACGACGCATTGCCGCCCCAGCCGCGCGGCCATCTCGCCGATCAGTTCGGGCCGCTCCAGCGCGGGCGAGTTGATCGACACCTTGTCCGCCCCGTGATCGAGGCACCGCGCCGCTTGTTCCACGTTGCGGATGCCGCCCGCGACGCAGAAGGGGATGTCCAGCAGCCGGGCGATGTCCTGCACCCAGCCATAGTCCAGCGTGCGCCCTTCGGGGCTGGCGGTGATGTCGTAGAAGACCAGTTCGTCGGCGCCCTGATCGCGATAGCGCGCGGCCAGTTCGGCGGCGTCGCCCATGTCGACGTGACCCTCGAAGCGCACGCCCTTAACCACCCGGCCGTCCTTCACGTCGAGGCAGGGGATGATGCGCCTAGCGGTCATTGGCCGAAACCGGAGCCATGTTCACAGCCTTGATGGCTTCGGCCACGGTGAAGCGGCCGGCGTAGAGGGCGCGGCCGGTAATGGCGCCGGCGCAGCCGATGGCCTTGGCGGCGGTCAGGTCGTCCAGACCGGCGGCCCCGCCCGAGGCTTGAATCTCCAGCTCGGGGCGACGACGGATGGCCTCGGAGAGCAGCTCTTGGTTCAGGCCGGTCAGGGCGCCGTCGCGACCGACGTCCGTGATCAGGATGTGGCGCAGCATCCCGACCGGATAGCGCTCCAGCACGCTCCACAGATCCACGCCTGACGACTGGGTCCAGCCCTTCAGGGCGGGCACGGGCAGGCCGTCCTCGTAGCGGATGTCCAGGGCCAGGGCGATGGCGTCGGGGCCGAACTGCTCCAGCCATTTCAGCACCTGATCCGTGTCGGTGACGGCCAGCGAGCCGATGACGACACGGCTGATCCCGGCGCCCAGCAGGTGCTCGATATCCTTTGCCGAGCGGACGCCGCCGCCCGACTGGACCTTGATGTGCACGGCCCGGGCCATGTCGCCGATCAGTTCATACTGACGCGCCTCGCCTGCCTTGGCCCCGTCCAGATCGATGACGTGGATCCACTCGGCGCCCTCGGCGGCAAAGGCCGCCAGCCGGTTGGCGGGGTGGGAATCATAGCGGGTCACGTGATTGAAATCGCCGTGCAACAGGCGAACCGCATGGCCCTCGATCAGGTCAATGGCGGGATAGATGATCACGCGGGCAACTCCAGGAAGTTCTTCAGAATACGCGCGCCGAGCGCGGCCGACCGTTCCGGGTGGAACTGGCAACCCCAGCGGTTGGCGCTGTTGACCATGGCGGGCACGGGCGCGCCATAGTCGGCGGCGGCGAGGGTCGCCGGACCGTCGGGGCAGACGAAGCCGTGAACGAAATAGGCCCAGTCGCCGTCTTTCACGCCGTCCAGCAGCGGGTCGTCGCGGCGGATCGTCAGACGGCTCCACCCCATGTGCGGCGAGGGGCGCGACGGGGCGGGAAGGATGGCCTCGACCCGGCCGGGGATCAGCCCCAGCAGGTTGGCCCCGCCGTCCTCTGCGCTGGCGTCGAACAACAGCTGCTGGCCGAGGCAGACGCCCAGCAGCGGGCGTGGAAACCGGCGCAGCGGTTCGATCAGGTCCAGCGCCTGCAGTCTCTGCATGGCGTAGCCGGCCGCGCCGACGCCGGGCAGGATGATCCGCTCGGCTTCAGCCACATCGGCCGGGTCGTCGGTGATCCGCACCCGCGCGCCCAGCCGTTCCAACGCGAACCGCACCGAGGCCACATTGCCCGAGCCGTAACCGATCAAGGTGACGTTCACAGCACCCCCTTGGTGCTCGGCACGACATCGCCCTCGACCCGGATCGCCTGTCGCAGGGCGCGGCCCAGCGCCTTGAACACGGCCTCGGTCTTGTGGTGGTCGTCGTCGCCGGTGACGCGGACGTGGACCGCCGCGCCCAGATTCTCGGCCAGCGACCGCACCACGTGCGCCGTCAGGTCGGTGCGGTAATCGCCCAGCATCGGCGTGGCGAACGTCCCCTCGAACACCGGATAGGGCCGCCCCGACAGGTCGATCGACACCGCCGCCTCCGCCTCGTCCATCGGCAGGATGAAGCCATAGCGGCCGATGCCGCGCCGCTCGCCCAGCGCCTGTTTCAGCGCCTGCCCCAGCGCAATGGCGCAGTCCTCGGTCGTGTGGTGCGGGTCGATGTGCAGGTCGCCTTCACACGCCAGACGGATGGAGAATCCGCCGTGCGCCGCCACCTGTTCGATCATGTGGTCGAAGAAGCCGACGCCGGTTTCGATCTTCACCGGCCCCGCGCTGTCCAGATCGACGGCGCAGACGATGCGCGTCTCCTTCGTATCGCGGATGGCCTGACCCGTGCGATTGCGCCGCGCGGCGGGGCTGGCGGCGCCGAGCGCGATCAGCAGGCGGTCGTTGACCTCGGGCTTCAGCGAGACGGGCAGGCGCAGCCGTTCGCCCTCCGGATCGGCGCTCAATCCATAGCGGCGCAGGGCCTCCGCCGCGCCCGCCGGGTCGGAGGGCTTGGCGATGATCACCGGCCCGACCCCGGCCTCCAGCGCCATGATGCGCGACAGGGCCTCGGCCACGCGGACGCGCTCGCGGCGCACGGCGTCGATACGCGACGCCGTCTCCATCATACGCGACGGGTCCAGCGCCTGCATCGCCAGCCGCACCGAGACCTCGGGCAGGGCGTAGGGCTCCAGCACCTCGGCCAGCCGCGCCAGCGTCTGCGCTTGAGCGATCGCCGCCCCGACCCGCGCCCCGGCCAGCCCATAGGCAAACGACAGGCTGCGCAGCACGACCAGATTGGCGTGATCCTTCACCACCGCCACAGCGGACGGCGCCTCGGCGAACTCGACCAGGCCTTCGTCCACGACCAGCAGGGCGGGGGCGACGCGCTCGGCCATCTCGGCCACGGCCTCGGGCGAGCCGAGGGCGCGGATGATTACAGCGACGGTGTCGGCGTCGTCGGCCGGGCGAGCGTAGAGGGCGGCCAGTTGCGTATAGGGCTCGGCGTCGGGCGCCTGCACCTTCAGCGCGTCGCGCGCGGACAGGCGCCAGACCAGCTCCAGCCCGTGCGTCAGCCCGCGCGTCGGCAGCACCTGATCGGCGCTGACGCCGTAAAGTGCGGCCATGCGAGCCGTCAGCGCGGTCGGCTCGGCCGGATAACGATCCAGACCCTCGCCGCCGGAAACCAGCGGAGGATAGGGGGCGGGCAGCGTCATGATCCTTCTCCCCTCGGGGGAGAAGGCAGCCTGCACAGCGAGACGGATGAGGGGGCTGTGTCCGCGCACACGACGGAGGAGGGCGAAGCCAGCACACCCCTCATCCGAGCGCCTCCGGCGTCCACCTTCTTCTTCAAGGGGAGAAGGAAGAGATTTTGTGTCATCCCGCGCTCCTCAGATCGGCGGCTCTTGCGTGGGCCTCCAGCCCCTCCAGCCGGGCCAGTGCGGCGGCGACGGGGGCCAGGGCGGCGGCGCCCTGTTCACTGACGGTCTGCACCGACATGGTCGTCATGAAGCTGGCGGTGGTGACGCCGCCCAGCGTCCGCGCCGCGCCGTCGGTCGGCAGGACGTGGCTCGGCCCCGCCGCATAGTCGCCCAACGTCTCGGCTGCCCAGCGCCCGACGAAAACCGCGCCCGTCGCGGTGATGCGCTCGACCAGCCGTTCGGCCTCCTGCGTCTGGATCGACAGGTGTTCGGGGCCGTAGAGGTTCGCCGCCTCGCACGCCTCGGCCATGTCCCGCACGCGGATGGCGCGGGCCTCGGCCAGCGACGCGCGGGCGATGGCGGCGCGGGGCAGGCTTTCGACCTGACGCTCGACCTCGGCGATGATCTCGCTCAGGGCCGTGCCGCTGTCGGACACGAGGATCACCTGGGCGTCGGCGTCATGTTCGGCCTGGCTGAGCAGGTCCGCCGCGACGATCTCGAAATCGGCGTCGCGGTCGGCGATGACCAGCAGCTCCGACGGCCCCGCAGGCAGGTCGCAGGCCGGGCCGCCGGGCAAGGAGGAGGCGTAGCGCTTGGCCTCGGCCACATAGGCGTTGCCGGGCCCGAACAGCTTGTCGACCGGCGCGATGACGCCGTCTTCCAGTTCGGCGCCGAAGGTCAGGGCGGCGATGGCCTGCGCCCCGCCCAGCAGCCACAGCTCGTCCAGCCCCGCCTCGGCGGCGGCGGCGATCATGGCGGGGTGGACCGAGCCGTCCTTCGACGGCGGCGTCACGGCGACGCGCCGCCCGACCCCGGCCACGCCCGCCGGTATGGCCAGCATCAGCAGTGAGGAAAACAGCGGCGCCGTCCCGCCCGGAACATAAAGCCCGGCCGAGCCGATGGGGTGCCAGATCAGCTTGGACTTCACGCCGGGCGTCGTCTCGATGAAGGGCGTGTCCTCGGGCTTCGTCGCCTGGTGGAAGACGCGCACATTGTCGGCGGCGACGCGCAGGGCGCGGGCGGCGGCGGGCGGCAGGTCGTTGCGCGCCTTCGCGGCGGCGCCCTCGGTGATCGCGATACGGCGCGGCGCGGCGCCGTCCAGACGGGTCGCCCAGTCGCTCACGGCCTCGCCGCCGCGCGCCTGAACATCGTCGAAGATCTCGCGCACCACGCTGGTGACGAAGCCCTCGGTGCGGCGCTGCGGGCGGGCCAGCGCCGCCTTGCGCCCGGCGGCGTCGAGTTGATTCCAGTCGATACGCTTCATCACATCATCTTCTCGATGGGCAGGACCAGGATGGCCGAAGCCCCTTCCGCCTTCAGTTTCTCCAACGTCTCCCAGAAGACCGCCTCCTGACAGACGGCGTGGACGGCCACAGCGTCGTCGCGTCCGGACAGCGGCATGACGGTCGGCGATCCGGCGCCGGGCAGAAGGGCGGTGATCCGGTCCAGCGCCGCGCGCGGCGCATTCAGCATCACGTATTTGGCCCCTTGCGAGGACACCACGCCCGCCATTCGCTCGACGATGGAGTCCAGCAGGTGCTGAAGCCCAGCCTCGGGCGGCGTCGGCGCCTTGATCAGCACCGCCTGGCTGTCCAGCACCGTCTCGCGCGCGCTCAGGCCGTTGGCCTCCAGCGTCGCCCCGGTCGACACCAGATCGCAGATGGCCGCCGCCAGCTTCAGCCGCGGCGCCACTTCGACCGCGCCGCGCATGGTGACGATGTCGGCCTGTACCCCCGCCTCATCCAGAAAGCGGCGCAGGATCTTGGGGTATGAGGTGGCGATCCGCAGACCCTGCAGCGACGACGGTCCGGCGTAGTCCAGCCCCGGCGGCGTCGCGATCTTCAGCGTGCAGCGGCCGAAGCCCAGCGGCATGACGACCTCGGCGTTCGGCCCGCCGTTCCTGACCTCTTCCAGCACATTCTCGCCGACGATACCCAGATCACAGACCCCGTCCGCCACGAAGGTCGGGATGTCGTCGTCGCGCACCCGCAGTAGGTCGATCGGATAGTTCTCGATCCGATACAGCAGGTCGTTGTTGCCCTTGATCACGCGCAGGCCCGCATCGCGGACCAGATCGAGGCTGCGTTCGGCCAAGCGGCCGGATTTCTGGACGGCGATGCGCAGCCGCCCCTGAACCGTGCTCATGATCTCAACTCAGGCTTTCAGTCTGTCCAGCACCAGCCGATAGCCCTGGTGCGGCATGTCCTTCAGGGAGCGCGCGACACGCACGACGGTGGTCGGGCTGGCCGGGGCCTCGGCGGCGATCTCGCGATAGGTCTTGTCCCCGGCGTCCAGCATCCGCGCCACCTGCCACCGCTCGGCCATGGCGCGCAGCTCGGCCGGGGTGCACAGGTCGGCCAGGAAGGCGTCCGCCTCCGCTCGCGTCTTCAGCGAGAGCAGGGCGTCCAGCAGGGCGATTTTGGCGGCGTCGGTGCTCATGGCGTGTTCCATTATGCTGTAACAATGGAACGGTCAACCCGCTTTCCGATCTGTCGCGTGGGGAATGGGTGCAAAGGCGGTGGCGCTTCGCTTCCGGCGTCTCTATCTGCGCTGTCATGAGCAAGGTAGTGATCATCGGCGCGGGACACGCGGGGGGCTCGGCGGCGGCGCTGCTGAGGCAGTATGGGTTTGAGGGCGAGATCGTCCTGGCGGGGCAGGAGGATGCGGCGCCCTATCAGCGGCCGCCCCTGTCGAAAGCCTGGCTGAAGGGGGAGGCGGGTCTGGAAGACCTGCTGCTGCGCCCCGAGCGCTTCTACGCCGAGCAGAACATCGTCCTGCGCACCGGCGTCACGGCGAGCGCCATCGACGCGGCCGCCAGGACCGTGACCTTCGCCGACGGAACGGTCGAGACCTACGACGTGCTGATCCTGGCCACCGGCTCGACGGCGCGCAAATTGACTATTCCCGGCGCGGATCGAACGGATCTGCTGGAGCTGCGCACCCTCGACGACGCGGAACGGCTGAAGGCGGTGCTGGCGCCGGGCAAGCGGCTGGCGGTGGTCGGCGGCGGCTATGTCGGGCTGGAGGCGGCGGCCTCGGCCCGCGCCCTGGGCGCCGAGGCGGTGGTGATCGAGCGCATGGACCGGGTGCTGGCCCGCGTGGCGTCTCAACCCCTGTCTGCCTTCTTCACCGACCTGCACCAGAAACACGGCGTCGAGATCCTGACCGGCGTCGAGGTCGCGGGGTTCGAGGATGAAGGCGTGCGCTTGGCCGACGGGACGCTGATCGCGGCGGACGCGGTGCTGGTCGGCGTCGGCGCCTTCGCCTGCGAGGCCCTGGCGCGCACGGCGGGACTGACGTGCGAAAACGGCGTGGTGGTCGACGAGACGGCCCGCACCCGCGACCCGAACATCTACGCCATCGGCGATGTGACGCGGCGGCCGATCCCGGTCCACGGCGGCGTCATGCACCGGCTGGAGAGCGTGCCCAACGCCCTGGAACAGGCCAAGCAAGCGGCCTCGGCCATCGTCGGCCGCGCCGCCCCGGCGCCGGAAGTGCCGTGGTTCTGGTCCGATCAGTATGACGTCAAGCTGCAGATCGCCGGGGTGCCTTTCGACGCCGACCGCCAGCTGGTGCGCGGCGATCCGGCCGGCGGCGCCTTCTCCGTCTTTCACCTGAGCGGCGACAGGATCGTGGCGGTCGAGGCGGTCAACGCCCCGGCCGACTTCATGGGCGGACGCCTGCTGATCGGGAAGGGGACGCGGGTATCAGCCGAACGGCTGGCTGATTCTGAGACGTCTATGAAGACTGTCTCTTTGTCCTGAGGCTGGTGGTGGAGTGGCGATGTCGGTTAGGCGAACGGGCCTGCCGCATTGCCTGCACTTAGGCCTGCTTTCGGTCCGTGTGGTCGAGGCGCGAATCTCTGACGCTCTCGCTCTGCAATTTGGGTTCTCACGACGGATGACTTCGGTGCCTCGACGGAGGCTATGAATAGGCCCTTTTCGCTTCAATTCCAAAAGCCCCCCGACTAGTAGGCCGAGGGGCTTTCATCTGAGCGAGCTACTCTGGCGCGATCAGCTTAGGGACACATGAAGTATGTCGTCCAAACTGAATAGTCGTAGTTGGTTGTGTCGCCCCACGAGACGTCAGGACTGCTGCAAAAGACCTCCGTGTAGCCGACAGGTTGACCATCGCGAATGTAGGTGATGATGGCCCACGGCTCTTCCATGACTACTGCGGCTGACGCGCTGGTCGGAATGAGGGTTGTAGCGCCAACCGATGAAGAGGCTACCAAAGCCGCAGCAAGGGCGAGATGCACGAGTTTCTTCAAGGTTGTTTCCTCCTATGAGCCTTCCTCCCGAAGGCGAGAGAAACGATCATAGGTTGTGCATTAAAATACCAATGATCTTTGTGTGATCGCTTTGATCGGAGGGGATTCTCATTGGGAGCGTCCTCTTAACGGACACCCAATTTCGGTGTCGGAGCGAAAGCCTGCACGCAATCCTACCCAGAAGGAGTCATTGGTCGTTTCGTGTTTGTCGTTTCTTCGTTGAGCCTCCTGGCCCGCACCTTAAAAGGCACCATCAGACCATGGTGCTGTCCTTGCCGTGAGGTGGCGGTCGAGCTCTATCGGCCAGGGCGTGCAATCCTGGTACTTCCAATCATCTTCGCCATCGCCCATGCAGGCGCTATACGCACCGCCACCTGTGTGAGCTGTGATCGAGGTTCAGGCTGACGGTAAGGTGAGAAGGATCGGCTTTGACTTGACTCATGAGCCGAGGCTGACACAGGCACAAATTGTGCGCTCTCTTCAACAAATGCGGCAGGTACGTGAAATATCACGCAATCATCGAGCGTATCCCCGCGAGGGGGTAGTTTCTGATTTCTCGGAAACCCCCTTGTAAATCCAAGGGGTCAGTGTGGTGCCGCCGGGCAGGATTGAACTGCCGACCTCAGCCTTACCAAGGATGCGCTCTACCACTGAGCTACGGCGGCGGGTCGCTGAGGAAGCGGCCGTATAGCCAAAGGTTTCGGCCGGGCCAAGCCAAAAATGCACGCTTGATCAAAATCTTTGCACGCGGTCTGCTGCCGTCATGGATAAGCCGACCAAAGACGCAGACGAGACGGGCGCTGACGTCGCCTCGCCCCCTTCCGCCAGCCCCGCAGCCTTGGCCAAGGCCGAGCGCGCGGCGCGTCTGGCGGCCGCCTTGCGCACGAATCTGCGCCGCCGAAAGGCGCCGGGCGCGGGCGGGACGCGGCCGCCGAGCGAAAGCAACTGAAAGTCATCCGTCTTGCGACGTTACGGCCTTTCGCGGGCGCCGTTCGGCTTGCTAGATAACCGGTTCGCCGGGCCGTAGGGGTCCGGGCCTCCCAGGACTTCCCCGACACCCATGGACAGCATCGTCATTCACGGCGGCAACCGCCTTAACGGCTCGATTCCGGTCAGCGGGGCCAAGAACTCGGCGATCAAGCTGATGGCGGCGTCGATCCTGACGGATCAGCCCCTGCTGCTGAAGAACATGCCGCGTCTGGCGGACACGCGATTCCTGGGCCAGTTGCTGCGCCAGTTCGGCGTGGAGGTGACCGAGCGCGACGGGGCGGACGGGCAGGAGACCCTGTTTCATGCGCCGGAGCTGACCTCGACCTTCGCCCCCTATGACCTGGTGCGTCAGATGCGGGCCTCGTTCAACGTGCTGGGGCCGCTGCTGGCGCGCACGGGGAACGCCAAGGTCTCCCTGCCGGGCGGCTGCACCATCGGCGCGCGGCCGGTCGACCTGCACCTTCAGGCCCTGACGGCCATGGGCGCGGCGATCGAGCTGGAAGAGGGCTATGTCAGCGCCACCGCGCCCAAGGGCCTGCGCGGGGCCGAGATCGAGTTTCCCTTCGTATCGGTCGGTGCGACCGAGCACGCCCTGCTGGCCGCCGTGCTGGCGGACGGGACGACGGTGCTGAAGCGTGCGGCGCGCGAGCCGGAAATCGGCGACCTGGCTCGCTGCCTGATCGCCATGGGCGCCAAGATCGAGGGCCTGGATACGGACGTGCTGACGATCACCGGCGTCTCGTCCCTGTCGGGCGCGACCTGGTCGGTGATTCCCGATCGAATCGAGATGGGCTCCTATGCGCTTGCTGCGGCGATGGCGGGGGGCGAGGTGCGCCTGACCAAGGGCCGCGCCGACCTGATCACCGCCCTGACCGACAAGATGGTCGAGGCGGGCGTCGAGATCGAACCGACGCAGGACGGCCTGATCGTGCGTCGCGACCCGACGCAGCGGCTGAAGGCGGTCAACGTCACGACCGAGATCTATCCGGGCTTCGCCACCGACCTGCAGGCGCAGTTCATGGCGCTGATGACGACGGCCGAGGGCGAAAGCGTCATCCACGAGAACATCTTCGAGAACCGCTTCATGCACGCGCCGGAACTGGCGCGACTGGGCGCGGACATCACCGTCCATGCAGGCGAGGCCGTGGTGCGCGGCGTCGAGGGGCTGAAGGGCGCGCCGGTCATGGCGACGGATCTTCGCGCCTCCATGTCTCTGGTCATCGCCGGTCTTGTGGCCGAAGGTGAGACGACGGTCGGCCGCGTCTATCACCTGGATCGCGGTTTCGAGCGGATGGAAGAGAAGCTGGGCGCCTGCGGCGCCGATGTCCGACGGATTAAGGGGGAGGGCGATGAGCACTGACGGCGAACCGATCTCGACCCTGACCGACGAGGTGGCGGACGAAGGCGCTGCGGGCGAAAGCCTGGCGCCGATGACGCCGCTGCGCCTGCTGGCCGAGGACGCGGACGACCTGCAGATCATCTCGGCCGCGCTTCAGGACGCCATCATGCGTCCGGTCGACATCCGCTGGGAGAAGGAGGCGCGGCGCCTGACCGTCGTCCTGTCGCGCTTCTGCTGGGAATGCGGCGGCACGCGCGTCATGGCGGCCATGCAGTTCGGCGACGTCCAGGCGGTCAAGAGCCGCCGTCTGCCGCGCCTGCCCGAGGCGGCGCTGGAGCTGTTGGCGCTCGACTTCCTGCCGACCGAGGCGCCGGGCGGTCAGGTGATGATGATGTTCGCGGGCGGCGGCGATCTGCGGATCGACGTGGAGTGCCTGGATGCGGTGCTGACCGACCTGTCCGAACGCTGGCCCGCGCGGGTGGCGCCGACCCATCTGGACGGAGCGGCGCAATGAGCGGGCCGCACAAGCTGACCGCGATCGAGATCGACAACGCCTCCCTGCCGGCGGCCACGGCCGAGATCGAGCATCAGCGCCGGGTCGCCATCTTCGATCTGGTCGAGCAGAACAGTTTCATTCCGGACGGCGCGGCGGGCGGCCCCTACACCCTGGCCCTGTCGTCGCAGGATAATCGTCTGGCCTTCGATATCGCCGGACCGGATTTCAGCCGGACGCATGTTCTGTCGCTGACGCCGATGAAGACGGTGATCCGCGACTACGGCCTGATCTGCGAAAGCTATTATGAAGCCCTGCGCGGCTCCTCGCCCAGCCAGATCGAGTCGGTCGATATGGGGCGGCGGGGGCTGCACAATGAAGGGGCCGCCCTGCTGAAAACCCGGCTGGACGGCAAGGTGGAGATCGACCAGGAGACGGCGCGCCGGCTCTTCACCCTGGTCTGCGCCCTCTACCGTCGGGGCTGAACTCGACTATCTAAGCGTTTTGGTGCATTAGGCGCCCTCACTTTCACGGCTCGCGCTCACGCTCGGCGCGGGCCCGTAGCTGTTCACACGGGCGAGAGAGGCCGCATGGCTAAGGAAGAACTGCTGGAATTCCCCGGCGTGGTCAGCGAACTGCTGCCGAATGCGACGTTCCGCGTGACGCTGGAAAACGATCACGAGATCATCGCCCACACCGCGGGCAAGATGCGCAAGAACCGCATCCGGGTGCTGGCCGGCGACAAGGTGCTGGTCGAAATGACGCCCTATGACCTGACCAAGGGTCGCATCACCTACCGCTTCAAGTAAGGACGCGCGTGTCGCGTCCTGACGCTTCGGCTCCGAGGTTGATTCTGGCCTCGTCGAGCCCGCGCCGCATCGAATTGCTGGCGCAGATCGGCATTGCGCCCGATCTGGTCGATCCCGCCGATATCGACGAAACGCCCCAGAAGGCCGAGACGCCGTCGCGTCTGGCCCAGCGTCTGGCCTGCTCCAAGGCGGCGGTCGTGGCCGAGCGTCATCCCGATGACGTGGTCCTGGCGGCTGACACCGTGGTGGCCGTGGGACGCCGCCTGCTGGAAAAACCCGCTGACGAGGCGGAGGCGATCCGCTTCCTGAAACTGCTGTCGGGGCGCAATCATCGCGTTTTCACCGGCGTGGCCGTGATCTGCGGCGGGCGCACGTCCTGGCGCGTGGTCGACACCCGCGTCAGCTTCAAGCCGCTGTCGCAGGACGAGATCGCCGCCTATGTCGCCTCGGGCGAATGGCGCGGCAAGGCCGGCGGCTATGGCATTCAGGGCCGGGCCGCCGCCTTCATCACCCGAATCGTCGGCAGCCACCCCGCCGTCATGGGGCTGCCTCTGTATGAGGCGGCGAATCTCTTGCGCGGGGCAGGCTGGAGAGGCGAGGCGGCCTGATGGCCGATGTCGAGGTCTTCCTGGACGCGGCTCCGGGCGAGACCCGGGGCATGGTCTTTCGCGACGGCCGCGCCTGCGCCCTCATTATACATAGAGACGACGATCGGCCCGAGCACCGCCTGGGGGCCCGCGTCGTCGGCCGTGTGGCGCGCCTGGCGCCCGGCCTGCACGGGGCTTTCATCGACCTGGGTTGCGGCGAACCGTTCGGCTTTCTGCCGTTGGGCAAGGCGGATCGTCCCCCGGAAGGCGCCAAGCTTGAACTTCTGATCACGGCCGAGCCGCGCGAGCGCAAGGGGCCGGTCTTGCGCCGCCTGGGAGAGGCGGGCGGAGAGCCGCGTCTGCTAGCGGCCGGACCCGACGTCGCCGCCATTCTGAACATGCTGGCGCCGGGCGTGCCTGTATCCACGGGCGCCGAGGCGATTCATGCGGCGCTGGAGGCTGAAGAAGAAGCGTCGTCCGACGGCGTGATCGAACTGGGCGTGGGTCTGGACCTGGCCGTGCAGCGGACGCGCGCCCTGATCGCGGTCGACATTGACTACGCGCCAGCCGCCGGTCGAGATTCTCGCAAGGGGCGCGAGGCGGTGAATCGCGAGGGCCTGCGCCAGACGGCGCGGTTGCTGGCGCTGAAAGGGTGGGGCGGCCTGGTCGCCATCGACCTGGTGGGCGTCGGCCTGCACCCAGAGACCACTCTATCCATGGCGCGCCAGGCGTTCGCCGATCACGCCGGGACGGCGATCGGGCCGCTGAGCCGGTTCGGCCTGCTGCAATTGTCTTTGCCGTGGGGGCGTACGCCTGCCGATGAACGATTTGCGGCGCCGGGGGCGCTGGAGATCGGCGCCCTGCGTCGCCTGCGTCTCGCCTTGCTGACGGATCGCGCCGCGCCGCGCCTGACGCTGCACTGTAGTTCGACGTCAGCGGCGATCCTGTTCCCCTGGGTGGCGCAACTGGGGCCGCGCGCCCACATCCGCCCGGACGCCGCGCCGGGCGTGTTCGAGATCAAGGAGGGCTGAGCATGGCCCAATGCCCCATTTGCCGTCGCGCCGAGGCCGTCGCCGCCTACAAGCCCTTCTGCTCCAAGCGTTGCGCCGACATCGATCTGCAGCGTTGGTTCACCGGCGGCTACGCCATTCCGGCCGAAGATGCGCACGATGATGAAAAAGATCGCGGAATTGAGTGAATTGGCGTCTGGACAGCCCGATCAGGCTCGCCTATAGAGCCGCCTCTCGCGACGCGAAGCGACGCCTGGATAGCTCAGTTGGTAGAGCAGCGGATTGAAAATCCGCGTGTCGGTGGTTCGAATCCGCCTCCAGGCACCACTTTCCCCTCACATGATGATTATTCGTCTCGGCCTTGAAAAAGCCGAAAAATCGTCATGGGCCTAAACATTCCTTAACATTCTCTGCGTTGGCATTTTTGTTGCCGTTATATTTCATTCAAATGGAATATTTGTGCGCCTCTGCCTCGGGGGCGAGGCGCGCGGGGTGAAAAGCTATTTTCCGCCCTTGACGCTCCGATAGCCGTTCGTCAAAGGGACTTAACCGCATTCTTGCTTGCAGGCTGTGGACGGGGGGGTATGGTTCCATCGCTCCAGTCTGCAAAGCGTCTCAGGATGTTTCGTAAGAATGCGGCGCCGACCGGCGGGGGAGAAATTCCGGCGGGAGGAAAATTTCACGGTAAAGGCCCAGCCGACTGACGCGGCTTGGGTTTTGGGTTCCACGAGTCAGACCAAAGCAGGAACTGGCGAAACATGCTCGATAGCAAGAAGACGAATATCCTCCTCGCAATGGCCGGCGCCGCCGTCCTGATGGCGAGCTCGCCGGTTCTGGCGCAGGACGCGGCCGCACCGGCTGCCCCGGCCGCCGCTTCGGCTCCCGCCGCCGCTGACGCCGCCGCTCCGGCCGCCGACGCCGCCGCCCCGGCTGCAGACGCAGCTGCTGAAGCCCCCGCTGAAGAAGCCGCCGCCGGCGGTCACGGCGGTGCGGGCCTGACCCCGATCGCCATGTTCATGATGGCGCACCCGGTCGTTAAGGTCGTGATGGCAGGCCTGGTCCTGGCCTCGATCTTCTCCTGGACGCTGCTGCTCATCAAACTGGTTGAGTTCAGCTCGCTGACCAAGAAGACCAACCGCTTCCTGGAAGAGTACCGCGGTGCTCGCAACCTGGCCGACATCCGTCGCCTGGCCACCTCGGAAGAGTTCGACGGCAACCCGCTGGCCGACATGGCCGCTGCGGCCACCGGCGAAATCGAACTGTCGCGTCAAGCCGGTCTTGATGTGACGGGCGCTCACCGCGATACGACCGTCGCTCGCGCCGGCAACGCCGTCGGCGCCGTGCAGGGCGGCATGGGTATCCGCCTGTCGGGCGGCCAGCAGTTCCTGGCCTCGGTCGGTTCGGGCGGTCCGTTCATCGGTCTGTTCGGCACCGTTTACGGCATCATGAACTCGTTCATCGGCATCGCCGAGTCGAACACCACGAACCTGGCCGTCGTTGCTCCGGGTATCGCTGAAGCCCTGCTGGCTACCGGCATCGGTCTGTTCGCGGCTATCCCGGCGGTTATCTTCTATAACTACTTCAACACCCGCATCGCTTCGTACGGCGCTCGTGCTGACGGCTTCAACGCCGAGCTGATGAACTCGATCTCGCGTCAACTCGACAAGGGGGCGTAAGACGGATGGCCGCCAAACTTTCCGGTTCCGGCGGCGGCAAGTACACCGTCGAGGCGAACAGCGAAATCAATGTCACGCCTTTCGTGGACATTATGCTGGTTCTCCTCATCATCTTCATGGTGGCGGCTCCGCTCGCCACCGTGTCGGTGCCGGTGACACTTCCACGCGCCGTCGCTCCGCCGGCCGTCAATCCGCCCAAGCCCGTCTTCATCTCCATCCAGAATGGCGGCGAAGTGTACGTGGGCGATTTCCCGACGTCGGTCGCCGCTCTGGGCGATGACCTGAGGACCCAAATCGGAACGCGTAATCCGGACGAAGAGCGGATCTTTATCCGCGCTGACCAGCAGACGCGTTACGGGGACTTCATGCAGGTCATGAACGCCTTGCAGGATAATGGTTTTTACAGTGTCGCCCTGGTTGGCGAAGATCAATCGTAGGGGGCGTGACTCAAAGCATGACTGCTGAACCTCACGAGCACCGCGACCCTCTGCTTGACGCACCCAAGAAGAAGAAACTCTCGACGGGTGCGATGGTCGGGATCGGCGTCTCGGTGATCGTCCACGTTCTTGCAGGTGTCTACCTGTACAAGAGCAAGTTCGAACTCCAAGAGTTCAACTACGTGGACGAGGCTGTGGACGTGGAGTTGATGGAGGCCCCGCCTCCGCCGCCTCCGCCTCCGCCGCCGCCGCCGCCGCCGCCGGATACTCCTCCGCCGCCGAAGCTTCAGGTGCGCGAGCCGGTCGTCAACACCTCGGCGCCTCCGCCGCCGGTGACCTTGCCGATCGAGCCGACGAAGAAGGAAGACCGCGTCGAATACACGGGCCCGCCCGTGATCGTCCCTGGTCCTCCGCCTCCGCCGGCGCCGCCCGCGCCGCCGCGTCCTTCGGTCATCACCAACCCGCAGTGGGCTCGCCCGCCGCGTCCGACTGAACGGGACTTCCCGCAACGCGCTCTTGATCGCGGCGTGGGCGGTTCGGCTACGGTCGAGTGCACGGTGACCCCGAGCGGGAAGCCCGAAGGTTGCCGCGTCGTCTCGGAAGAGCCGTCGGGCATGGGCTTCGGCTCTGCGGCCGTTCGCATCGTCCAACGCGGGCAGCTTTCGCCCCGTACGGTCGACGGCGCTGCAACGAACGCCAAGTTCGTGGTTCGGGTGCCGTTTAACCTGGACTAAGCGTGCGAACGCACTGAACGAAAAGAAGCGCCTTGAGGTTTCGCCTCGGGGCGCTTTTTTCATGTGCTGAAGCCCGGACGCTGAGGCCCAATGAATGTAGGCGATGGAACGCACTTTGCGGCGTCAGGCATGGAGCCGGGCGGCCCGCCTGTGCATTATGGCCCTGAACTGTTCCGGAGGATCGATGTCTCGCAAGCCCCTTATGCTCGCCTTGGCGATCACCACTGGCGTCTTGGGCGCTGGGGTCGGCGCCTGCGCCTATAATGAGGCCCTGGGCCGCAATCAGCTGGTCTTCATCGACGACGGCGTGCTGGTCCAGCAGTCGCAGGCGGCCTGGGCCGAGACGCTGCGGACGCAGAAGGTGTCGAACAATGCGGCGCAGAACGCCCGGGTGCGCCGAGTGGGCGATCGCATCGTCCAGGCCGCGAATCTGACCAACCGCCATTGGGAGTATGCGGTCTTCGACGATTCCACGCCGAACGCCTTCGTCCTGCCGTCGGGCCATATGGGGGTGACGACGGGGCTGTTGGCCATCGCCAAGAACGACGACCAGCTGGCGGCCGTGATCGGTCACGAGGTCGGCCACGTCATCGCCCGTCACGCCGCCGAGCGCGCCTCGACCACCCAGACGACGGGCCTGATTCTGGGCGCCGTTCAGAGCCAGGCCGGGGACTACAGCCAGGCGGTTCAGGCCTTTGGCGGCATGGGCGCGCAATTGGGCGTGCTGTTGCCGTTCTCGCGCAGCCACGAGCTGGAGGCGGATCGGCTGGGCGTCGATTACATGGCGGCGGCCGGCTACAGGCCGTCGGAATCGCTGGCCCTGTGGCGCGCCATGGCTGAAGGACGGCAGTCGGGGACGCCGGAGTTCGCCTCAACCCACCCGTCCGACCAGACCCGTTTGATGCAACTTCAGCAGTATATCGCCAGCCGCGGTTGGAACTGACGGGGATAAAACATAAAATCCTGCGCGAGGACGAAATGGCCGCTTGCCCCCGACGGCGAGGCCCGCTAGAGAACCGCCCTCGCGCAGAGATGTGCAGCCTTAGCTCAGCTGGTTAGAGCGCCGGTTTGTGGAGCCGGAGGTCCTCAGTTCAATCCTGAGAGGCTGTACCATTCTCCCTCGAATCGCTTCTTGCGATAGTCGAGGGAGAAGTATGACGATGACGTCGCCGGCGTGGGATCCCCAGCAATACAACCGTTTCGAGCGCCAGCGTGATCGCGCGGCCATCGATCTGTTGTCGCAGCTTCCAGACGATCTGGACCCGCATGAGATCTGGGACATCGGTTGCGGCACGGGCCAGCATGCGGCCCTGTTGAAACGGCGCTGGCCGGACGCGCGGGTGCATGGGCTGGATTCGAGCGCCGCCATGCTGGAGCAGGCGCGGGGCCTGCCCGATGATGTGGACTGGGTGCAGGGCGACCTTGAGGCCTGGAAGCCCGCTGCCCCGGTGGATCTGATCCTGGCCAACGCCTCGCTGCAGTGGGCGCCGGATCATGCGGAGCTGTTTCAGCGGCTGACCGAGGCGCTGGCGCCGGATGGGGTGCTGGCGGTGCAGATGCCGATGGCCTGGGAGACGCGGCACCACACCCTGATGCGCCAGACGGCGGCGGACGGCCCGTGGAGCGCGCGCCTGAAGGGCGTCGACACCATCCAGCCGCTGCTGGCGGCCGAGGCCTATTACGACGCGGTGGCGGACCTGTGCGAGGAGGTCGACGTCTGGTCGACGACCTATCTCCACGTCTTGGACGGCGAGAACGCCGTGCTGGAGTGGATGAAGGGCACGGCCCTCAGGCCTTATCTGACCGCGCTTTGCGAAGACCCAGCCAACCGCGATGCCTTTCTGGCGCGCCTGGCTCAGGTGTTGGGCGCGGCGTTTCCACGACGTCCTGAGGGAAGGACTCTTCTGCCATTTCCTCGACTGTTTCTTCTGGCGCGCCGGTCTGGCGACGGCGCAGGGTCTCGACCGATCCGTTGAGACTGTCGAGGGCCGCGCGGGCGGCCTCATATCCAGCCGCGACGCCGGGTTCATAGGCTTTCCAGTCGCGGATATCCACGCCGTCGAGCGTGGGCAGGATCAGCAGGTCCGTCTCGGCGCGGGCCTGCATCCGTTCGGCCTCGCTGGACAGGGTGGCCGAACGCATCAGGATCGAGACGATCGGGGGGCCGCGCTTCCAGGCGCCTGACAGGATCCAGCGCCACCAGGAGGGAGGATCCTCCAGAGCCTTGGGGTCGACGCCGCGTGACTGCGATACGTCGACGCCGACCACGGGGCCTCTGTTAAGCCGCCGCATGACGTCGCTGGGGAAGTTCCGTAGCACGGCGCCGTCGACCAGCACCTGACCGTTCATCACCACGGGCGGCATGACGCCGGGCAGGGAGATGGAGGCGCGCAGGGCGTGACGCAGCATGCCTTCGCGATGCACCTCCAGCTTGCCCGAGGTCAGATTGGTCGAGATGGCGAAGAAGGGCAGCAGCATGTCCTCCATCTGCACATCGCCGAAGGCCTCCTTCATCAGCGCCTTGACCTTGCGAGCGTGTGTCATGGCGATAATGGGCGGCGCGATGTCGGCTAGGGGATCGGCCAGGACGAAGGCTTGTCGGATATGATGCTCCAACTCTTCGTCCGACCAGCCCAGGGCGGGCCCCGCGGCGATGACCGCCCCCATGGAAGCCCCGCCGATGAAGTCGATGGGCGTGCCCGCCTCGCGCAGAGCCTTCAGCGCGCCGATGTGGGCATAGGCGCGGGCGCCGCCGCCGGACAGCACCACGCCCACGGCCGAGCCGGTGATCAGGCGCGCGATCCGCGCCGTGTCGTCGAACAGGCCTTCGACCGCGTGGAACCAGCGGCCGGGCTTCAGCGCGTCCAGCCAGACGCGGGTGTTGCTGGGGCGCGGCATCCGCGGATCGCGCAACAGGATCAGATCGGTGCGCTGGCCTGCGTCGTCCCAGTCGTCGGCGACCGGCGGGGCAGGGGGCGGCGGTCGGTCGGCGGCCCCGACCAGGAACAGCCGGTCCACCTGGCGCGCGCACAGGGCGGCCCAGTTCGGTTCGTCCGCCTCGGCGACGTAGAGGACGTAGTCGTGGGCGTCTTCAACCCGAGAGAACCATTCGGCGGCCGAGGCCAGGGCCGAGCTGTCGATGACGTGGCAGGTGCCGCCCTGGGCCTCGACGGCGCGGGCCACGCGCTCGACGAAGGCGCGGATGGGCCTGTCGCGGGCCGAGACGAAGCCGAAGACGTTGGGTTCCGCGCCGCCGCTGCGCTCGCGGGCGCGGCTCAGCATGATCTGGCCCAGTTCGGACATCAGCATGGGATCGTTGCGCGCGGCGTCGAAGAAGGCCTCGCGCGGCAGGGCCAGAACGTCGCTGTCGCGCAGGGCGACCACGTCTGACATGTGGGAGGTGCCCGCCAGCATGGCCAGTTCGCCGACAGGCTCGCCGGGTTTGATGACGGCGGCCATCTGCGGAACCTGCGCGTCGTCGCGGCGGAAGACGCCCAGACGCCCAGCGCGCAGAAGATAGAGGGTGTCGGCCGGATCGCCGACCGAGAATAGCCGCTCGCCTCGCGTCAGGGCGAACCAGCTGGCGCGGCTGTCCCGCGCGTCCTCGAAGGCGCGTGACAGGGCGGCGGCGAGCGTGTCCGGTCGAAGCGGGGCCATGAAGGGGAGATATAGCGGATTTCGCCTTCGGTGAACCGAACGGCTTCCCCCCGAGGCGGAAGCCTCCTAAACCTTGGGCATGCCCAAGCTGATTTCCGCCGTCGATCGCAACAGTCCTGCTTTCAAAACGCTGGATGCGCACAATCGCGCCCTGCGGGACGAGCTTTATGAAAAGGTCGCCAAGGCCGCGCGCGGCGGCTCTGACGCCAGCCGCGAGCGCCATGTGGCGCGTGGCAAGCTGTTGCCGCGCGACCGGGTCGAGCGCCTGCTGGACCCCGGCTCGCCGTTCCTGGAGGTCGGCCAACTGGCCGCCAACGGGATGTATCGCGACGAAGCCCCCGGCGCGGGCATGATCTGCGGCGTCGGCCGGGTGTCGGGCCGCGAGGTGATGATCGTCGCCAACGACCCGACGGTGAAGGGCGGCGCCTACTTCCCCATGACGGTGAAGAAGCATCTGCGGGCGCAGGAGATCGCCGAGCAGAACAACCTGCCGTGCGTCTATCTGGTCGATTCCGGCGGGGCCAACCTGCCGCACCAGGCCGAGGTGTTTCCGGATCGCGACCATTTCGGCCGCATCTTCTTCAATCAGGCGCGGATGAGCGCGCGCTCGATCCCGCAGATCGCCTGCGTCATGGGGTCGTGTACGGCGGGCGGCGCCTATGTGCCGGCCATGTCGGACGAGACGGTGATCGTGCGCAATCAGGGCACCATCTTCCTGGCCGGTCCGCCGCTGGTGAAGGCCGCGACGGGCGAGGTCATCTCGGCCGAGGAGCTGGGCGGCGCCGAGACCCACGGCCGCAAGTCCGGCGTGGTCGACCATGTGGCCGAGAACGACGAGCACGCGCTGGAGATCGTCCGCTCCATCGTCGCCAATCTGAACACTGCCAAGCCCCAGCCGCTGGATGTGCGCGAGCCGCGCGCCCCGGCCTATGACCCGGCTGAACTGTACGGGATCATCCCCGAGGACGTCCGCGCCCCCTATGACGTACGCGAGGTCATCGCCCGCATCGTCGACGGCTCGGAGATGGACGAGTTCAAGGCGCTGTACGGCACGTCGCTGGTGTGCGGCTTCGCCCGCATCTGGGGTCAGCCGGTCGCCATCCTGGCCAACAACGGCGTGCTGTTCTCGGAAAGCGCCCAGAAGGGCGCGCACTTCATCGAACTGGCCTGCAAGCGCAAGATTCCGTTGCTGTTCCTGCAGAACATCTCGGGCTTCATGGTCGGCGGCAAATACGAGGCCGAGGGCATCGCCAAGCACGGCGCCAAGCTGGTCACGGCCGTCGCCTCGGCTGAGGTGCCCAAGTTCACCGTCCTGATCGGCGGGTCGTTCGGCGCGGGCAACTACGGCATGTGCGGCCGGGCCTACAGCCCGCGCTTCCTCTTCACCTGGCCCAACAGCCGGATAAGCGTCATGGGCGGCGAGCAGGCGGCCAGCGTCCTGGCCACCGTCCACCGCGACGCGGACACCTGGACGCCGGACGAGGCCGAAGCCTTCAAGGCGCCGATCCGCCAGAAATATGAGGACGAGGGCAACCCCTATTACGCCACGGCTCGCTTGTGGGACGATGGGGTGATCGACCCGGCCCAGACGCGCGACGTGCTGGGTCTGGCCATCAGCGCCAGCCTGAACGCTCCAATCCTGGAGACGACCTTCGGCGTGTTCCGGATGTAAGGTGATAAATTACACAGTGCTCAAAAAACGACTTGATGCCGGATCGCGCGGCTGAGAGTGTTGCGTCGGCGATCTCGATGCGGGATCGGAATCTGGACGACAAGGACCGTGACATGAAGAAGACTGCAGCTCTTATCGCCCTGACCGCGCTGCTTGCGGCTTGCGGATCGCAGGCCGATTCCAAGGCCCCGGCGGCGGGTGAAGCCGCGCCTGAGGCTGCGGCGACGCCGCAGGTCGAGCCGGTCTCGGCGGCTGAAGAGGCGGCCGCGCGGACGGGCGAGCCGTCCGAAGCGGTCTTCCCTGTCGGCTATCGCGGCAACTGGGACTATAGCGACGACGGTTGCGCCAAGGATGAGAGCGGCACGCGTTTCGTCATCACGGCCAATGAGATCAAGGGTTATGAGGACACCTCCAAACTGGTGGCTCTGGAGACCTTGCAAGGCGAAGGCGACGCCATCCGCGTGATTCTGGAGAACCAGTCGTCGGACGGCGACCAGACCCTTGTTCAGACCCTGCGCCTGTCGCCGGTGGCGGGCGTCTCGCTGCGTGTCGAGCAGGACGGCAAGACCGTTCGCGCCAACCGCTGCGATCCTGTTTAATCGCCTTCTTCCCCAGCGAGGGGGAGAGGGATGACATTTGAAGCGTTCTATCGGCCAAGGAGCCCATCATGACTGACCAGAAGCCGACCGAAGAAGAGCTGAACGCTCTGGACATCACCGACGCCGAGGCGGCGGAGATGAACGCCATCGCCCATCCCTTCGTCGCCGATGCGGCGCCGGACGCCAACGACGACCTGGTGCAGATCGACGCCACCGCCGACGGCGTGGTCTTCGTCACCATCAACCGTCCCGAGAAGAAGAACGCCTTCGACGCGGCGACCATCGCCGCCCTCTATGAAGCGTTCGAGACGCTGCACGGCGCCGACAAGGTGCGCGTGGTCTTCATCCGTGGCGCGGGCGGGACGTTCAGCGCGGGCGCAGACCTGAACTGGATGCGTTCGGCGGCCGACTGGTCCGAAAGCGACAACCGCGACGACGCCATGGGTCTTGCCAAGATGCTGAAGGCCCTGCACGACGTGCCGGCCCTGACGGTGGCCCTGGTCGAAGGCGCGGCCATGGGCGGCGGGGCGGGCATCGTCGCCGCCTGCGATATGGCCGTGGCCGTCGAAGGGACGCGCTTCGCCTTCTCGGAGGTCAAGCTGGGTCTGATCCCGGCGACCATCGCCCCCTATGTCATCGAGGCGGTCGGCGCGCGCCGCGCCCGCCAGCTGTTCCTGACGGCCAATATCTTCGACGCCGATTACGCGGCCCATGCGGGGTTGATCGACATGGTCCTGCCTGAAGGTTCGGTAGACGAGTTCATCTCCATGCTGACCGACAGCCTGTCGGCCAATGCGCCGGGCGCCATGGGCGACGCCAAGCGTCTGGTGAACGACGTGGCGGGCGAAGAGATCGACAACCGCCTGCTGGAAGAGACCGCCAAGCGCATCGCCCGCGCCCGCGTCTCGGCCGAGGGCCAGGAAGGCGTCCGCGCCTTCCTCGACAAGCGCGCGCCGAGCTGGGCGCAATAAGGTAGCCTGATGTTCAAGTCCGTCCTGGTCGCCAATCGCGGCGAGATCGCCTGCCGCGTCTTCCGCACCGCCCGCCGCATGGGCCTGCGCACCATCGCCGTCTATTCCGAGGCTGACGCCCAGGCGTTGCACGTTCGCGAGGCGGACGAGGCGGTGCTGATCGGCCCGGCGGCGGCGCGCGAATCCTATCTGGATGCGGCCAAGGTGCTGGCGGCGGCCAAGGCGACGGGGGCGGAGGCCATCCACCCCGGCTATGGCTTCCTGTCCGAGAACGCCGACTTCGCCGAGGCCGTGGCGGCGGCGGGCATCGTCTGGATCGGCCCCAAGCCGTCCTCGATCCGCGCCATGGGCCTGAAGGACGCGGCCAAGAAGCTGATGATCGAGGCGGGCGTGCCCGTCACCCCCGGCTATCAGGGCGAGGACCAGTCGCTGGAGACCCTGACGGCCGAGGCGAACCGTATCGGCTTTCCGGTCCTGATCAAGGCGGTCGCGGGCGGCGGCGGCAAGGGGATGCGCAAGGTCGACCGCGCTGAGGACTTCGCCGAGGCTTTGGCGTCGGCCCAGCGCGAGGGCCAGTCGTCCTTCGGCGATCCGCGCGTGCTGATCGAGAGCTACATCACCCGCCCTCGCCATATCGAGGTGCAGGTCTTCGGCGACAGCCACGGCAATGTCGTGCATCTGCATGAGCGCGACTGTTCGCTGCAGCGCCGCCACCAGAAGGTGATCGAAGAGGCCCCGGCGCCGGGTATGGATCAGGCCACGCGCGACGCCGTCACCGCCGCCGCCGTGCGCGCCGCCAAGGCCGTGGACTATCAGGGCGCAGGCACCATCGAGTTCATCGCCGACGCCTCCGACGGACTGAAGGCCGATCGCATCTGGTTCATGGAGATGAACACCCGGCTGCAGGTCGAACACCCGGTGACCGAGAGCATCACCGGCGTCGATCTGGTCGAATGGCAGCTCCGCGTCGCGGCGGGGCAGCCGATCCCGCTGAAGCAAGACGAGATCCCGATGAAGGGCTGGGCGATGGAGGCCCGCCTCTATGCCGAAGACCCGGCCAACGGCTTCCTGCCGTCGATCGGGCGGCTGGATCACTTCGTCATGCCCGACGATATCCGCGTCGACACCGGCGTGATGCAGGGCGGCGAGGTCAGCCAGTTCTACGACCCCATGATCGCCAAGGTGATCGTCCACGAAGACACCCGCGAGGCCGCCGCCGCCCGTCTGGCCGACGCCTGCCGCGAGGTCGAGGTCTGGCCGGTGAAGACCAACGCGGGCTTCATGGCGCGTTGTCTGGACCATCCGCGTTTTGTCGAAGGCGACGTGGACACCGGCTTCATCGCGGCGGAGGAGGGGGCGCTGATCGCCCCGGCTCAGGTTTCCGTCCGCGCCCTGGCCGCTGCGGCGGGACAGATCGGGCTGGAGGCGGACGCCGCCGCCTTCGACGCGCCGGACAATGTGCTGGCGCCCGCCCGTGCGGGCCTGTTCGGCTTCCGCCTGAACGCGGCGCCGCAGGCGCATACGGCGGTCCACCATGACGGCGCGGCGCACGCCCTAACCCTGACCGGCGAGCCGGGCTGGTATGGGCGTTCTTCCAGCTTCACCGTGAGCGGCGAATTCGGCTCGGCTCAGATTTATGGCGAGCCGGGAGTGGTCGTGGTCGACGGCGAGGTCGTCAGCACCCTGTCGCCGGACGCCGGACGGGTGCTGGTGTTCGACGGCGGTGACGTGATCGAGTTCCACCGCCGTAAGTCCAGCGGTCCGGCGGGCGGTTCCGCCTCCGACGGCGGCCTGCGCGCGCCCATGCCGGGCAAGATCGTCGCCGCGCCCGCCAAGGCCGGGGACAAGGTGGCCAAGGGCCAGCCGGTCGTCGTGCTGGAGGCCATGAAGATGGAGCACGCCCTGACCGCGCCCTTCGACGGCGTGGTGTCTGAGTTCAACGTCGCCGTCGGCGATCAGGTCACGGACGGCGCGGTTCTGGCCGTGGTGAAGGCCGAGGGCGCGGGCGAATGATCCTTGCGGCGATGATGGCTACGGCGCTTCTGGGCGCCGATCTGAGCGACATGCCAACGGAATCGGCGGCGGATCTGCAATGCATGGGCCTGCTGGCGGTGGCGATCGACGATCCGGCCGCCTCGGAGGAGCTCAAGCAGCAGTATACCGGCGGGATGATGTATTATCTGGGCCGTCTGGAAGGCCGCGATCCCGCGCGGAACTGGATCGGACGGATGCTGGAATATACGGACTCCACCCCGGTCCAGCAGGTGCGTTCGCACAGCCAGCGGTGCGGACAGGAACTGATCGCCAAGGGGCAGGAAATCTTCACCCAACTGGATCGCCAGCCCTGAGCCGGGCTGGCCTTCGTGGCGTCGGATGACTAGTTGGGCCTCATGCCCCTGCACATGATCAAGCTCTGCGTCGGCGTGGCCGAGGTCGAGACGCTGGAAGCGAACGCGGCCCGGTCCGACTGGCGCATCGTCCACACCCGCATGACGCCCAAGCGCGCCGCCGAGATCGAGGACGGCGGCTCGCTGTACTGGGTCATGAAAGGCTCCGTGACTTGTCGCCAGCGCATCCTCGAGATCACGACCATAGGCGAGGGCAAGGCCAGCCGGTGTGAAATCAAGCTGGACAGCCAGGTCATCCGCACTGCGCCCCTGGCCCGGCGGCCGTTTCAGGGCTGGCGCTATTTCGAGAAGGACGTGCCGCCGGACCTGTCGGTGGCCGAGCCGACGGACCTGCCGCCTGACCTGGCGCGCGAGCTGCGCGAGCTGGGCGCCTGGTAGGCGCCTGAACCGGCCGGAAAATCGATTGACCCGCGCCTGCGCGCGTGGCTGTTGCGGCGTCCGATGGTCCAGTCCCTGTTCAGCTTCCATAATCGCGCCACCCTGTCCGAGCTGTTGAAGCTGGCCTGGCCGGTCGTGCTGGCGCGTCTGGGCATCATGACCATGGGCCTGACCGACGCCATCGTCGTCGGCCACTACGCCAGCCGCGAGCTGGCTTACCACTCCCTGGCCTGGGCGCCGTCCTCGGTCGTGCTGACCACGGCGGTCGGCCTGATGATGGGCGTGCAGGTCATGACCGCCCGTCTGCTGGGCGAGGGGCGCGGCGATGAGGTCGGCGCGGTCCTGCGTCGCGGCATGACCTACGCCCTGCAGATCGGTTTTGTCGCCATGATCGGCCTGCTGCTGCTGGGGCCGTTCGGCCTGGTGCACATGGGGCTGGAGGACGGCCTGGGCGAGGGCGCGACGCCTGCCCTGATGGTCTTCGCCCTGTCGATGCCGGCCTATCTGATCTCGATCTGCGCCCTGTTCTTCCTTGAAGGACTGCATCGGCCCAAGGCGGGCATGGTGGCCATGTGGGTGGCCAATGCGGTCAACCTGGCGCTGAACCTGCTGCTGGTGCCGGACATCCTGGGCATCGGCCTGGACGGCGCCGTGGCCTCGGCCTGGGCGACGTTCGGCGCGCGGGCGGCGCTGGCGATCTTCCTGGTCATCTTCATTCTGCGCCTGCCCGAAGCGCGCGCCTGGGGCGTGTTCAACAAGCCCAAGCGCGACAAGGCGGTTGAAAGCCAGCAGATCAAGGTCGGTCTCGGCGGCGGCGCGTCCAACTTCATCGAGGTCGGGGCTTTCGCGGCCATGACCCTGTTCGCCGGCCAATTGGGCGCGGCCGAGACCGCCAGCTGGGCCGTGGTCATCAACGTCTCCGCCATCGTCTTCATGGTGCCCATGGGCCTGTCGTCGGCGACGGCGGTGTTGGTCGGCCGCAGCTACGGCGGCGGCGATCGAGCGGGCGTCATGCGGGGCGGCCTGGCGGGCGTCGGCGTTGTGACGGTGCTGGCCTTCATCATCGCCATCGGCCTGTGGCTGACCGCGCCGCTAGTGGTCGGCGCCTATACGACCGACCCGGCGATCCTGGCCATCGCGGCCCCGGCCTTGGCGCTGGCGACTCTGTTCTTCGTCGCCGACGCCCAGCAGGTGGTCGCCGCCCAGGCGAACCGCGCGGCGGGCGACGTGGTGTGGCCGACGCTGATGCACCTGCTGTCCTATGGTTTCATCATGATCCCGCTGGGCTGGTTCCTGGCGCATCGGATGGGCGTGGACGGCCTGGTCTGGTCGGTGATCGTGGCCAGCCTGATCTCGGGCGCGCTGCTGACCGGGCGGTTCGTGCGGATCGCGCGGCGTCTGCCGACGGCAAGGGCGACGCCTGTCTCATAGGCGTCCGGCCCATAAAAGGTGACGACTGGGTTTGCGCCCTCTATATCCGACGCCTCCCTGTCAGACGTTGGAAGATCATGTCCCGCATCCTCATCACCTCGGCGCTGCCCTACATCAACGGCATCAAGCACCTGGGGAATCTGGCCGGGTCGATGTTGCCCGCCGATGTGTGGGCGCGCTTCATGCGGGCGCGCGGCCATGACGTCCTCTATGTGTGCGCCACCGACGAGCACGGAACTCCGGCGGAACTGGCCGCCGCCGCCGCCGGTCAGGACGTCCGCACCTATTGCGACGAACAGCATCTGGTTCAGAAGAAGGCCGCCGACGCCTTCAGCCTGTCGTTCGACATCTTCGGCCGCAGCTCCAACGCCCCGAACACTCGCCTGACCCAGCACTTCGCCAAGGTGCTGGAAGAGCGCGGCCTGATCGAGGAGCGCGTCGACCGGATGATCTATTCGATCGACGACGCCCGCTTTCTGCCCGACCGCTATGTCGAGGGCACCTGCCCGCATTGCGCCTATGAAAAGGCGCGCGGCGACCAGTGCGACAACTGTGGCCGCCTGCTGGACCCGACCGATCTGATCAATCCCTATTCGGCGGTGTCGGGCAGCCGCAATCTGGAGGTCCGCGACACGCGCCACCTCTATCTGCTGCAGACCAAGATCGCCGACGACGTGCGCGCCTGGGTCGACGCCCGCTCGCCCCAGTGGCAGCCGCTGGCGCGCTCCATCGCCTACAAGCATCTGGACGAGGGCCTGATCGACCGCGGCATCACCCGCGACCTGAAGTGGGGCGTGCCGGTCGTCGGTCCCGACGGCGGTCCGCGTCCGGGCATGGAGGGCAAGGTCTTCTACGTCTGGTTCGACGCCCCCATCGAATACATCGGCGCGACCGAGGAATGGGCGGAGCAGACGGGCGGAAACTGGCGTTCGTGGTGGCGTCTGGACGAGGGCGCCGAAGACGTGCGCTACGTCCAGTTCATGGGCAAGGACAACGTCGCCTTCCACACCGTCAGCTTCCCGGCGACCATCCTCGGCTCGGGCGAGCCGTGGAAGACGGTGGATCAGCTCAAGGCCTTCAACTGGCTGAACTGGTACGGCGGCAAGTTCTCGACCAGCATGGGCCGGGGCGTCTTCATGGACCAGGCGCTGGAGCTGCTGCCCGCCGACTACTGGCGCTGGCACCTGACGGCCTATGGCCCGGAACATTCCGACGCCGCCTTCACCTGGGAGCAGTTCCAGTCGACGACGAACAAGGACCTGGCCGACGTTCTGGGCAACTTCGTCAACCGCATCGTCAAGTTCACGGAATCCAAGTTCGACGGCGTCGCGCCCGAGGGCGGCGAACCGGGCGCGCTGGAAGAGAAGTTGGCGGCTGACGTCAAGGCGGCCCTGGCCAGCCTGACCTATGAGTTCGAGGCCATGGAGTTCCGCAAGGCGGCCCAGGCGGCGCGCGCCCTTTGGGTGCTGGGCAACGAATATCTTCAGGAAGCCGCCCCCTGGACGGCGCTGAAGACGGATCGCGAACGCGCCGCCGTGGTGGTGCGCACCGGCCTGTCGCTGGTCGCCCTGTTCGCCCGCGTCACCGCGCCCTTCATGCCCGAGGCGGCGGCTCGCATCGCCGCCACGGTGGGCGCGACCGATCTGTCGTGGCCGGACGTCGAGGGCGATGTGCTGAATCTCGTTCCCGCAGGGCAAGCGGTCGCCGCCGCGCAGGTGCTGTTCGCCAAGATCGAGGACGCTCAGGTCGCCGAGTGGACCGAACGTTTCGGCGGCGCCGAAGGGTGAGCGCCGGGGCTATGCTCCTTGCCTTGAATGCAGTGTCGTCGGATCTGCGCGCCGCCGTTCGCGAACGCCTGCTGCGGACCGGCCGCGCCCAGGTTGAAGGCATACTGACCGAGTCCTCGGCCGCCGCGCTGTATGATCTGGCCCGTGAGGCGGATTACAACGTCGTGACGCGGAGGGGGACCGGCCATGTCGACCTGCCATCCGCGTGGCTGGCGTCTCTTCAGCCGGATCAGAAGCGTGGACTGGGAGAGGCGATCCAGAAGTCGGCGGCGGCGGATTTTCAGTATCTGTACGACAACTATCCCGTGTTCGACCTGGTGCAGGACGGTCTTGCCGAAGCGCCTTGGCGAGCCCTGGCGGCTTTCCTGAATGGCGATGACTTTCTGGGGCTGATGCGAGAGCTGACGGGAGAAGAGCGCATCGCCATGGCCGACATGCAGGTGACGCGTTATCGCGCGGGGCACTTCCTGAACGAGCATGACGATCACGCCGAAGGGAAGAACCGCTACTTCGCCTATGTGCTGAACCTGACGCCTGGTTGGCGGATCGACTGGGGCGGGCTGCTGGCCTTCCATGGCGAGGACGGCAATGTGGCCGAGGCCTTCACGCCGCGCTTCAACACGCTGAACCTGTTGCGGGTGCCGACGCCGCATTCGGTGACGCAGGTGGCGCTGTCCGCCGGCGGCGATCGGATTTCGATCACGGGTTGGTTGCGTGGTCGCTGAGGCGATGGCCTGAACATGAGAAAGGCCCGGATCGCTCCGGGCCTTTCGTATTTCAGGATGCAGGTTGAGAAGGCTCGACCGTCTGCGGCGGCGGATCGCGTCGTTCGCGACCGCCGGGCAGGGCGTGAGGCGTGTGCGAATCCGCGCCCTTGCCCGTGTGCTTCATATGCTTGGCCTGCTCCTCTGCGCCGATGGCGAGGAAGGCCGGCGCCGAGGCGTTGAACTGATCGGCATGGCCGGTGCGGACGATCACCGAACGCCCGCCGTCCCAGATCATGTGCAAGGCGACGTAGAGAACGATGGCCAGGCCGACATAGGCGATCCAGCGATAGCGGTTCAGCAGCTTGGCGATGAAGGTGGCCGCCAGACCCATCAGGGCGATCGACAGGATCAGGCCGAACACCATGATCCAGGGATGTTCGTGACTGGCGCCGGCCACGGCCAGGACCAGATCGATCATCAGCACCTTGCCGAGGGCGGAGGCCTGACTAACCAGTTCGGGGTTCGAGAGGAAGTCCATGTCGGACTCTTAGAACTCGACGGCCCCCGCGCCAAGACGCCGCAGGGGCGAGTTGACGCGGGGGATCGGTTCCTAGCTCGCTCTGCCTTGGGCGCGGGCGGCTTCATACAGGGCGATGGCGGCGGCGTTGGAGACGTTCAGGCTCTCGAAACCGCCGGGCATGGGGATGCGGGCCATGGCTTCGCAGTGTTCAGCCACCAGGCGGCGCACGCCGTCGCCTTCCGAGCCCATGACGATGACGGTCGGTCGGGCGTCCAGCGCCTGTTCCAGCGTCAGATCCGATTCGCCGTCCATGCCGATGGCGCGCCAGCCGTAGTCGGCCAGCTTCTCCAGCGCGCGGCTGAGATTCGTCACGCGGGCGCAGGGCAGGCGTTCGGTCGCGCCAGCCGAGGCCTTGGCCAGGGCGCCGGCCAGGGCGGGGGAGTGGCGGTCCTGCACCACGATGCCGCGCGCGCCGAAGGCCAGGGCCGAGCGGAAGATGGCGCCGACGTTCTGGGGGTCGGTCAGCTGATCCAGCATGACGATGACGCCTTCAGCGGGTTCTGCCAGATCTTCCAGGGCGACGCCTTCCAGCGGCTGGACCTTGAAGGCCATGCCCTGGTGCACCGCCCCGGCGGGCAGCATTCGGCCCAGGGCGACAGAATCAACCACTTCGATTCGGTGGCCGTTCGCCAGATTCTCGCGCTGAATCTCTTCGGCGCGGTCTTCCGTGACCATCAGGCGGCCGCTTCCGCGGCGCGCGGGATTCGCCAAAGCGGCTAAAACCGGATGACGTCCCCAAAGAAAATTATCGGCGTCCGGGCGCGAACGGGCCGGTTTTCGCTCTGTCTCACCGCCGCCGCGTCCTTGCGTGGCGGGCGTTTGAGGCCGATCCAGACGGCCTTCCCCCCTCTTTTGGAAAGATTGTTTTTTACCGGTTTTCCGGTCGTTGCGTTCTCGAAATGACGACACTATAAGACGGCCTCCGATTTGGGCCCCAGGGCTTTCGGTTCAGGCGCTTCCTCTACTGCAGGCGTCGCCCGACAGCGAAGGCTTTCGTCGCGGAATGATCGAAAGATTGTTTCCGGCGTTTCCAGACCGGCATTGACATAAGGCGCGCTGGGGGAATGTCCCGAGCGGCAAAGGGGGCGGACTGTAAATCCGCTGGCTATGCCTTCGTAGGTTCGAGTCCTACCTCGCCCACCATTCCTGCCGACCTTCCGAAAGATTGGTGCGTTTGGGCCCGCCCGCAGGCGTCGCCTTACTGCATCGTGATGCTGCGTTTCCTGATGATGTCGGCCCATTGCGCGGTTTCACGCTCGATCCGCGCGGCGAGCGTCTGCGGCGGTTCGATCGACACCGCGAGGCCCTGCGCCTGCAGCTTGTCCTTCATCTCCGGCTGCTCGAGGACGTCTTTGGTCGCCGCGAACAATGCCTCAATCGTGCCCGCGGGCACCGCCTTCGGCGCCAGCATGCCGTACCACGACGTGACGTCGATGCCTTCAACGCCGGCTTCCGCCAGCGTCGGCACCTCGGGCGCCTGCGCGCTGCGTGCGGCCGTAGTCATCGCAAGCGGCACCACTGTCTTCTCGTTGATGTTGCCGAGCACCGCAGGAAGATTGGTCGCCAGCACGTCGATATGGCCGCCGAGCAGATCGGTCAGCGCCTGCGACGAGCCGCGGTAGGGCACGTGCGTCAGGTTCGCGCCTGTCTTTTCCTTGAAGAGCTCCATGGCGAGATGCAACTGGCTGCCGACGCCGGGGCTGCCATAGGTCAGCTTGGCGGTTTTGGCCTTGTCGATCAGTTCCTTGATCGACGTAACGCCGAGCATCTTCGACGCGACGAAGACATTCGGCGCACTGGCGAGCAACGCAACAGGCGCGAAGTCCCGCAGCACGTC
>OFTY01000398.1_pt1 | contig 32301 bp, 26 predicted proteins | sample 1775061 | NCBI WGS metagenome assembly OFTY01 (sample SAMN08195773, study PRJEB24354) | sludge metagenome | isolation source: sludge from phenol fed wastewater aerobic bioreactor B | place: India: Nagpur | collected 2016-09-16 | reverse complement strand
ACAAAGGTTTTGAAAGTTTTTTAAAAATTGGTAATACGATTCCGTTGAAATGCCCTATGACTCTGTATTTCGAAGTAAAATATTTTTTTGTTTATCGTGTATTTCATTGGGAAACAACAGCGCCGAACGAAACAGCTCCATAATTATTGCATGGACGAAGCTTGTTTGTCCGGTTCAGGAAAGGATAAATTGAACTGGTAAGATTTAGCGAGAGGAATTCGGCAATTCTGTTACTTTTGTATTCCTCAATTATATGCATATGAAATTCTAATGTGGTTAGCAGATCGATGCTAACAGTATTCATCTCCTCGTTTGATGGTGTAGCCCAAGCACCACAAGCATTATTTATTATTATTGAATTTTATCGTTATCTAATTCGTTAAACATGCGAACATTTACGCAGGTTATGACTCGTGTACAGCAACTTTGGAGGCTTTTTAAAGAGGCCGTTAAAGGAGAAGAAAAAGTCTATACATCCGGCAGCATTAACCGGGCATTGGTATTACTGGCCATACCCATGATGCTGGAGATGACCATGGAATCCCTGTTTGCCCTGGTAGACGCCTATTTTGTAGGAGGTTTGGGGAAAGCGGCAGTGGCTACTGTAGGTTTGACGGAATCTGTATTGAGCATTATTTATTCCATCGCCATCGGTATCAGTATGGCGGCCACTGCGGTGGTGGCCAGGAGGATTGGGGAAAAGGATCCGGATGGCGCTTCCCGCGCCGCCATGCAGGCGCTGTATTTGTCCTTCGCTTTTTCTGTGCTGGTTAGTATTGTGGGGCTGATATACTCCAGGGAGATACTGGGGATTATGGGGGCGGACAAAGAAATGATCGCATCCGGTCATGGCTATACGAAAATTGCTTTGGCCGGCAACCTGGTGATTGTGCTGTTGTTCCTGATTAACGGAATATTCAGAGGAGCCGGGGAGGCGAGCATTGCGATGCGGAGCTTATGGCTGGCCAATATCCTGAATATCTTCCTTTGCCCTCTGTGCATCTATGGCCTGGACCTCGGTTTGCCCGGCGCCGCTATAGCGACCACTATCGGTCGGGGCGTTGGGGTAGTGTATCAGCTATACCATCTTTGCAGCGGCAAAAAGCTGATCCGCCTGACCTGGCATCATGTAAAGCCGGAACTGGATACCATCCTTAAAATGATACGCATAGCAGCCGGGGGTACCTTACAATTCCTGATCAGTTCGGCCAGCTGGATATTCCTTATCCGCATCATTTCCCGGTTCGGGGAAGACGCCCTCGCCGGATACACCTTCGCCATCCGCATCATCGTCTTCGCCATCCTGCCCGCCTGGGGGCTCGCGAATGCTGCAGCCACGCTGGTTGGCCAGAACCTTGGAGCAGGGGAGCCGGATCGCGCAGAGAAGAGCGTCTGGAAAGCAGCTTATATGAACATGATCTTCCTTGGCATCGTGTCTGTATTCTTTATCATTTTCGCGCCCTGGATATTGCGGATATTCTCCCATGATCCTTTTGTGCTGGCTTATGGTGTGGAGGGCCTTCGCCTGGTCAGCATCGGGTACGTTTTTTACGCGTTCGGTATGGTGATGGCTCAATCCTTCAATGGCGCCGGGGACACCCGTACGCCTACGTTCATCAACCTTTTCGGTTTCTGGATGATCCAGATCCCATTGGCCTACCTGCTGGCGATCATCTTTGAATGGGGGCCTACCGGGGTTTTCTGGGCCATCGTGATCGCGGAATCCATCATCGCGGTAACAGCTATTATGATCTTCAAACGGGGGAACTGGAAGAAAGTGAAGGTTTAAGGGGCTAATTCCTTACATTTGCCCAATTTTAGACCTCTAATCTGTTCATTACATGTCTCTTACCGTAGTAGGCACGATGGCGTTCGACGATATTGAAACGCCCTTTGGTAAATCGGATAAAATCGTCGGCGGATCGGCTTCTTATATCGCCTGGGCCGCTTCCAACTTTGTACAACCCGTGAATCAGGTGTCCGTGATCGGTGGTGATTTTCCGCAGGCGGAACTGGATGCGCTGACACAAAGAGGTGTTGCGCTGGACGGTGTGCAGGTGAAAAAAGACGAGAAATCCTTTTACTGGGCCGGCCGTTATCATCTGGACATGAACTCAAGGGATACGCTTGTAACGGAATTGAATGTACTGGCAGATTTCCAGCCCGTGATCCCGGCCAGCTACCAGGGCAGCGAATTCCTTATCCTCGGTAATCTTACACCGCAGGTGCAGATGAGCGTGATCAACCAGATGCATCCCCGTCCAAAACTGATCGTAATGGATACCATGAACTTCTGGATGGATGTAGCCCTGGATGATCTGCTGAAAACCCTGAAAATGGTGGATGTACTGTTGGTGAACGACAGCGAGGCACGGCAGCTGACCGGCGAGTTCTCTCTCGTGAAAGCTGCTAAGAAAGTGCTGACCATGGGTCCGAAATATCTTATTATCAAGAAAGGAGAACACGGTGCGCTCCTGTTCCATGGAAATAACGTATTCTTTGCTCCGGCTCTTCCACTGGAAGAAGTATTCGATCCTACCGGTGCGGGAGATACCTTTGCCGGCGGCTTCATAGGGCATCTGGCGAAAACAAAGGATATCTCTTTCGAGAACATGAAAACAGCGATCATCGTAGGTTCTGCCATGGCTTCCTTCTGTGTAGAAAAATTCGGTGCGGCAAGGTTGCGGGAGATCACGAAAGAAGACATCAGCGCAAGGCTGGAGCAGTTTGTGGAGTTAGTGAACTTTGATATCGCATTAGTATAGTTATTTGAAAGGCGCTCATTTGAGCGCCTTTCTTCTTATTTAAATATCTCATTCAACACCTTCGCCAGTCTCACCCCGCCCTTCAACAACTGTGCATTCAGATCATCCACAAAAAGATAGTTGTAGCGGTAACTCAATTTGTCCCCATTCTTTGTGCGGTCATACACTTTGTCTGACAACAGGTGCGATTCCCACAGCCAGTCCTGCAAACGCCCGGCCTGTATATCTTTCACATCGGCCTTCGTTGCCACTCGGTTTAAAATATTGGCGTACTCAGTATAGCTGTACTGCTGGAAATCGATAAGATGCTCGTCCCATACACGGTGCAGGTTGGTGGGCTGGTCGAACCAGGTAACCTGTATCTTGTTGCCACCCAGGTCTTCATCCCGACCAACATGCAGCGGCTGGTGCAGGTCGCCTAGCAGGTGTACGAGAAAGCTCAATGCAAAACGTTTGCGGGCAGCGGGTGTTTTGGGATCCTTCAATTCTTTGCTCATGGCCTCGATCTGGCTGTAGAGATTCTCCCCATGTGCAGCGGCCAGCAGGGATTCAAACTCAGTGTGGCTGCAATGCCCCGGAAAATCGAGGTAATGCCAGGGGGAAGTGGATTTATACTGACCGGTGGTGTCGGACCTGATCAAGTCCGGCCAGTTGGAGATCATGGCCAGTGTTTCATTGCCGATGATCGCACGGATACCCAGCTGTGCTTTAGGACTCAGATAAAAGGAAGCGATCTCTCCTATCACCCGGTGGCCCGTAGGGCCCCAGGCTTTTACCGGCATTGTGCCGATCAGCAGGATGCCCGCAATGAGACTACTTAAAAAGTGTTTTTTCATGTAAATGGATTTGTCGAATTTTGTTCCGCGAATTTCGGGTATTGCGACCCGATCTTTGAACAGAATGCTCAAATTAACGGAAAATTTTAACAAAGCATTTCCCTGCTAAAATCCGAAATTCGATCTCCCTGATCCAAAAAAGATATCATTATGCCCTTTAAGCTTCACGCTCCATATCAGCCCTCGGGTGATCAGCCCTCGGCCATCCGTCAGCTCACCGAAGGCCTGCAGGATGGAGAACGGGCCCAGACCCTGTTAGGGGTAACGGGCTCGGGAAAGACCTTCACCGTTGCGAATGTGATCCAGAACACGCAGAAACCCACGTTGGTACTTACCCACAATAAAACCCTCGTGGCACAACTCTACGGTGAATTCAAACAGTTCTTCCCCGAAAACGCAGTGGAGTACTTCGTCAGCTATTATGATTATTACCAGCCGGAGGCCTACATGCCGGTGAGCGATACGTATATTGAAAAGGATCTCGCCATCAACGAGGAACTGGATAAACTCCGCCTCCGCGCCACTTCCAACCTGCTGTCCGGCAGGCGGGACATCATCGTGGTAGCCAGCGTTTCCTGCATTTACGGTATGGGGAATCCCACCGATTTCGAGAATGGGATCATCCGCCTGCACAAAGGCCTCAATATTGGCAGGAATACCCTGCTCCACGGCCTCGTGAACGCACTTTATACACGCACCACCGGCGATTTCAATCGCGGTAACTTTCGGGTGCAGGGGGATACGGTGGATATTAACCTGCCGTATGTGGATTATGGTTACCGGATCACGTTCTTCGGGGATGAGATCGAAGAGATCGAAAGTTTTGATGTAACGAATGGCAAAAGGATCACAACGCTGGATACAGCCGCCATTTTCCCGGCTAACCTGTACCTGGCGCCGAAAGACCTGATGGTGCAGATACTCGCGGAAATACAGGATGAACTGGCCGCACAGGTGGAATATTTCAAAAACAACGGCAAACTGATCGAAGCACAACGATTGTCTGAAAGAGTGAATTACGATGTAGAGATGATCCGCGAACTGGGATATTGCGCAGGTATCGAAAACTATTCCCGCTTCCTGGACCGCAGAAGACCTGGTACACGGCCGTTCTGCCTGCTGGATTATTTCCCGAAAGATTTCCTGCTGGTGATCGATGAAAGCCATGTCACCATTCCACAGGTCAGCGGGATGTATGGCGGCGACCGCTCCCGGAAACTGACGCTGGTGGACTTTGGCTTCCGGCTGCCGTCCGCGCTGGACAACCGGCCGCTGAATTTCCATGAATTCGAGAACCTCCTCAACCAAACGATCTTCGTAAGTGCCACACCGGGTGAATATGAACTGAAACAGACGGAAGGTATTGTGGTGGAACAAATCGTACGGCCCACCGGTCTGCTCGATCCGCCGATAGAAGTACGTCCCAGCAAGAACCAGGTGGATGACCTGCTGGATGAGATCGACAAGCGGGTGCAGAAAGGGGATCGCGTACTGGTGACCACCCTCACCAAGCGCATGGCCGAGGAAATGGATAAATACCTGCATCGTATCAACATCAAATCCCGCTACATCCACTCCGAAGTGGATACGCTGGAGCGCGTGGAGATACTCCGTGATCTGCGGCTCGGTAATATAGATGTACTCGTAGGTGTGAACCTCCTGCGGGAAGGGTTGGATCTGCCGGAAGTATCGCTGGTGGCTATTCTGGATGCGGATAAGGAAGGTTTCCTGCGGGATGAGCGCTCGCTCACCCAAACCGCCGGTCGTGCCGCGCGGAACGTGGACGGATTAGTGATATTTTATGCCGACAAGATCACCGAGAGCATGCAGCGCACTATCGATGAAACAGACCGTAGGCGGGAGAAGCAGCGAAAACATAACCAGGAGCATCATATAACGCCAAGGACCGTACGAAAATCGAAAGAGCAGATACTCGGGCAAACCTCCGTACTGGAGATCCGGCATTTTGATGAAAGCTCGCCTTACGCCGTGCATGATGAGATGGCGGTGGTGACGGACGAGGGAACTTCATTCAACCAGGATACCATTAAGAGCATTCCGCAGATGGAGAAGTCCATCGCCCGGGTGAAAAAGGAAATGGAAAAGGCGGCGAAAGATCTCGACTTCATGGAAGCTGCCCGTTTACGGGATCAGATGTTCTCCATGCAACAGGAACTCGAAAATATGAAGCGAAATTAGTTGCTAAAACAATAAACATTATATAGAATTATTTATAATATAAATGAAAGGATGATGTGGTTTCAATAAAAACAGCATTATTCTTTTTTATATTTATTTAATTATTAATCAAATATTTAAAACGATTATAGCGTTTTTACAGTACAACTTCTTCCAACTGCAATTAGATTTTTCCAATTCTCCGCTAAATTTTCTTAAAAATATAATAATCAATTAATTATGTTGATAAAGTTAACCTATTCTAACCTTAGGAATTCGTGAAAGTAATATTTATATTATAAATAATTATTATTTATTTGTCATAACCCATCTATATTTCCCTCTTTTTTCAAATTTTTCCAATTTTAAGCCCTTCTATTTGACGTTTTAAACGCCATTCCTACTTTTATTTCGAATTTTAAAACGAAACGCTATGAAGAAAACTTCATTTCAGGATTATCTCCCTTTCCTTTTTTTAACTGCTCTTGCAGTAATTGGCATTTTTATACCTACGGTCCCCACATTTGCGGATACGAGCAAGTATAATGTCGGAGATGTTGCCTGGATCCTGGTGGCCACCACTTTGGTGTTCCTGATGACACCCGGTTTGTCTTTCTTTTACGGTGGTATGGTGTATAAAAAGAATGTGCTTTCCACCATGATGCAGAGCTTCATCGCTGCAGGCCTGATCAGTGTGATCTGGGTAGTGGTAGGTTTCAGTCTTGCCTTCGGTGAATCACAGGGTGGTTTGATCGGCAATCCCGCCACTTACTTCTTTTTTAATCATGTCGGGTCCGGTCCTGCCTGGGGTACCATCCCTCTGCTGTTGTTCGCATTGTTCCAGCTCAAGTTCGCGGTGATCACGCCTGCGCTGGTGGTGGGAGCGGTAGCGGAGCGTATCCGTTTTACTTCTTATGTATTGTTCATGGTGTTGTTCAGCCTGCTGGTATACGCACCCATCGCGCACTGGACCTGGCATTCCGACGGCATCCTTTTTAAACTGGGGGTACTGGACTTTGCCGGTGGTACGGTAGTGCATATCTCTGCCGGATGTGCGGCACTTGCCGGCGCACTGGTGCTTAAACGCCGTAAAGCGCATATCGCAAAACAGGAGCTGCAACCTGCCAATATCCCGTTCGTGTTGATCGGTACCGGTCTGCTCTGGTTCGGCTGGTTCGGCTTCAATGCAGGTTCCTCCCTTGCGGCAAACCCGCTGGCGGTTTCTGCTTTTGCTGCAACGAATACTGCTGCCGCTGCTGCCGGTCTTTCCTGGATATTTTTTGATGTGATCCGCGGCAGGAAACCCTCCGTGCTCGGCTTCTGTATCGGCGCCGTTGTTGGCCTGGTAGCTATTACGCCGGCAGCAGGGTATGTGGCCATCCCGCAGAGCATGTTCATCGGCTTCTTTGCAGCGATCGTTTCAAACCTGGTCGTACACTTCAAGAATAAATCCTCTGTTGATGATACGCTGGATGTATTCCCCTGTCACGGTGTAGGCGGCATGGTAGGGATGCTGCTTACCGGTGTGTTCGCTACAAAAGCGATCAACGCCGCGGGGAATGATGGCTGGGCCTATGGTAACTTCGACCTGTTCTACAAACAGGTATTGGGACTGTTGCTGGTTGTGGCCTACAGCTTCACCGTATCTTACGGTATCTTCAAACTGATCAACCTCATCCACCCGTTGCGTGTAACGCAGGAAGAAGAAGAGCTGGGGCTGGACCTGTCCCAGCACAACGAAGTGTATCATCCCAACAATATGAGTATCGACGGGCAGGGCAAACTGGCGGAAGAAGAAACCGGTATTCAACACAGCTGATCATCCATCATTTTTCATCGCAAGTATAGTTCGTTTTTTTGTTTAACCGGATATCATTGTTTATCACCATGGCGCGAGCCGTGGTGATGAGCGATCCGGGTGTGCTATGTCCCTATTGAAGATCATTATTTATTCAACACCTCAGCAAGCAGCGGCTCTTATCATTTTATTAACCAAAAAAATAAGCTCACACAATGAGAAAAAGTTTATTCGCGCTTCTGGCTGTCTGTTTTGCAATGTCTACCCGCGCCCAGGATTCCCTGCGCCTCCTGCCTGTCGGTTTTAAACTATCCGGATCCGCAGATGTGTATTACAAGTACAACTTCAACGAGAACAATACGGATAACAAGACCAGCTTTACCAATTCCCACAACTCTTTTGAACTGGGCATGATTTCTCTCAAACTGGAGAGCACTTTCAAGAATGTAGGGCTCGTAGCGGATGTCGGCTTCGGGAAACGGGCGGAAGATTTTTCTTATAATGACGACAAGACCCGCCTGGCCATCAAACAGCTGTATATCTCCTATGCACCAACGTCTTTCCTCAAGTTCACCATGGGCAGCTTTGCCACGCACGTAGGGTACGAACTAGTAGATGCCTGGGCCAACAGAAATTACAGCATGTCTTACATGTTTTCCTACGGACCCTTCTTCCACACCGGCGTTAAGGCGGACCTCACTTTCGGGTCACACAACTTCATGGTGGGTGTGTTTAATCCAACGGATCTTAAATCCGCCGCGGGCTGGGGTGGGATCAAGTACATCGGCGCGCAATATGGCTTTGCGCCCACCAGCGTGCCTTTCAAGTTCTACCTGAACTACATCGGCGGCAGAGACACGCTTAAGACCCGCAATGATCAGCTCGATGCCGTGATCACTTACCAGGTAAGCCCCAAATTCGGGCTGGGTTACAACGGTACCTACAGCATGTACAAGAACGGGAGTACGAAAACCAGCTGGTACGGTTCCGCACTTTATCTGAACTATGATCCTGCGGAAAGCTTCGGCCTTACTTTGCGCGGAGAGTATTTCAATGATAAAGACAAACTGAAGGTATATACCAATGCCGGCGAATTCCCGAACGGCGGTTCCGTGTTCGCACTCACGCTGAGCGGGAATTACAAGGTAGGGGGACTTACGCTGATCCCGGAGGTACGGATGGACCAGGGGTCCAGGGACCTCTTCATGAAAAAAGCGGAAACACCTAAGAGATCAACAGCCAATGTGCTGCTCGCGGCTGTTTACAAATTCTGATCCTCACTTCCGGTTCTTGCCGGCCACCATCTTGCGAGACTCCTGCTTTCCCGAAAAAATTCAGTCCGGGCAAACAGGAGTTTTCGTATCTTATCCATCGGAAAAAATGATACAAATCTGTATATGCTACAACGTTCCACATTGAAATTCCTGAAAGATCTCAGGCAGAACAATAACAAGATCTGGTTTGATGATAACAAGGCGCATTATCAGCAGGCCAAAGAAGATTTTGAAAGCCTGGTGCAGCAGCTTATTGACGGCCTTGCTAAAATGGACCCTGCTTTTGGGGAGCTGAGTGTGAAAGATTGTGTATTTCGTATATACAAAGACGTTAGATTCTCCAAAGACAAAACGCCGTATAAGACGAATATGGGCGCTTATTTTTCAAAAGGAGGAAAGAAGAGTCCCCGTGCCGGCTATTATTTCCAGCTGGAGCCGGGCGGCAACAGCTTCACTGCCGGAGGGCTCTGGCAGCCGGAAGCGCCTGTGCTAAAAAAAGTAAGGCAGGAGGTCGACTATAACTTTGCCGAATTCCAGCGCATTGTAGGGAAGAAGGAATTCATCCGGGTGTTTGGCAAAGTGAATGGCGAATCCCTCAAAACAGCCCCGCAGGGTTATCATGAAGATAATCCGGCTATTGCCTATATCAAACTGAAAAGCCTGATCGTAAGCGCAGGCATTACAGATGAAGCAGCCACACAACCCACGCTCGCACGGGAAATATTGCGTCAATTCGCTGCAATGCAACCGTTCGTGCAATTCCTGAACAGCGCACTGGATGAATAACAGGCGGCTCTGCCGGTTACCGGATACGCTCCGGCAACCAGGGCGGGGCGCTCACCGGCGCACAATATCTCTTTCCCGGTGCGGGACAGGTGTATGGTGCAGAAGATGTTAACAGTAAATCAGTTCTTGTGTATCAAAAACTCAAAGGGGCGTGATTTACGGTTTTTCAAAAGATTTTCTTTGTCGAGTCTGGTTTGCGCAAAACGCTGGTTATAAACGTTCGCAACTTCAATGATAGGCATAATTCCATCAAGGGTATCTTTCTGATCAACGATGTTCATGATCCGGGAGACCTGTGAGGAAAAATTAGTACTCCACTCTTCGGTAAACTTATGCATTAACAAAAGTTCACGGTTCGTGTTGGTTTTCATAGGAAAGGGTGTTTAGTTTGATTGTTTAGTTGTCATCGAAAAAACAGATAAAGAATTTAATTGCATAGGATTGTATTATCAAAGTTGACGCATATCCTTCATATATCCATACTACTTCTGTGTAGTTTTTAGTTGGATGATTTTACAGTTTTGTATATTCTGATAAAACGCTTGCCCGTAGGCACTTTCGTAGTGGCCTCTCAATACAGATTTTTCGTATATCCGCCATCGTAAAATTGATGGGGAAGTGAATTTACATTTAAATTTTACAAATTCCAAATAGAGAAACGTATAAATCGTTGAGAATAAATAACAGGCAAGCCGATCTGCCTGAGGTTATATCATAATCGGCTTAAATCCAGCAGGGATAAGTGATTGAAGTACAGCTTGATATTTAAAAAAGAAAAAGGGATGATAAATGTTATAACATTCGTCATCCCTGTAATAAATTTTTATGAAGTATTTCAACCTGCATGCAGCATTACTGCAGCCAGTTCTTTTTGCCGAGATATTCCGCGATCTGTACGGCGTTGGTAGCGGCGCCTTTTCTCAGGTTGTCCGCCACTATCCAGAGGTTCAGCGTATTCGCCTGTGTTTCATTCCTTCTGATGCGGCCTACAAAAACTTCGTCTTTATCGTGCGCATCTTTCGGCATGGGATACAATGCTTTGGAAGGATCGTCCACCACTACCACACCCGGGGTAGCACTTAATATCTTCCGTACCTCATCCAGGTCGAAATCTTTTTCAAAGGCAATATTTACGCTTTCGCTGTGCCCGCCGATAACAGGAATACGTACGGTAGTGGCGGTGACCTTCACCCGCTCATCGCCCATGATCTTCACTGTTTCCTTTACCATCTTCATCTCTTCCTTCGTGTAACCGTTTTCAAGGAACACATCGATCTGCGGGATCACGTTCAGATCTATCTGATGCGCATAGGCTTTCTCGCCCTCCACTCCCTTCCGCTCGTCCATGAGCTGGTTTACCGCCTTTACGCCGGTGCCGGTCACGGATTGATAAGTGGAAACCACTACACGCTGAATACCATACTTTTTATGCAGCGGGTCCAGTACCAGGACCATCTGGATGGTGGAACAGTTCGGGTTGGCGATGATCTTATCTTCCGGCGTGAGCACATCGGCATTCACTTCGGGTACCACCAGCTTCTTGGTGGGATCCATGCGCCAGGCAGAGGAATTGTCGATCACTGTAATACCCGCTGCCGCAAACTTCGGCGCCCATTCGAGGGAAGTGCTGCCGCCTGCGGAAAAAATAGCTACGTTCGGTTTCATGGAAATAGCCGTATCTGCAGTTACCACCTTGTACGGCTTGCCCTTGAACATCACTTCCTTCCCTACAGACTTCTCGGAAGCTACTGGGATGAGTTCTGTTACAGGGAAATTCCTTTCCGCCAGTACTTGCAACATTTTAGAGCCTACCAGTCCGGTCGCTCCTACTACGGCTACTTTCATCAGTTTTTTGTTTTTTTAAGAAACACAAAATTAATATATTCGATGAGATTGTTAACTCATTAAATTCTTATATCATGCGACCCATTGTTTGTGGCCTGTTACTGGCGATGCTGCCGGTTGCTGCATCGGCACAATTTTCCGAAAACTTTGATGACGGCGATATCTCCTGGCAGGGAATGGACACCGCTTTCCAGGTATACCAGGGCATGCTGCGCAGCAGGTATGCGCAACCCAACAGCCTGTTCTATCTTTCGAGACCTTCTACATTGGCAACCGGGGCGGAATGGACCTTTTTTGTACATCTTGACTTTACCACCTCTTCCCAGAATTATGCAGACGTATATCTCCTGGCGGATACCTGCCATCTTTTAGCGCCGCAGCTCTCCGGGTACTTTGTGCGGATCGGGAATACCACGCACGAAGTAAGCCTGTACAGGAAACCACCGGGCGCCGCACCGGTGAAGCTGATAGACGGGCGGGACGGTGTGTCGGACAAGCCGTTGCGCATTCGTGTAACCCGCACCACGGGCGGGGAATGGCGGTTGTTCACGGACGGGGTGCAGGAAGGGATCACCAAGGATACCACGTATATGTCAGGCCGCTGTTTTGGTCTCCTCAGCCGCCAACCCACTTCCGGCTTCTTCAACCGCCATTACTTTGATGACATTATCGTAAAACCGCTGGAAGAAGACACCATTCCCCCGCGCATATTGCAAATGGAAGCGGTAAGCCCCCGCGAAGTGCTAATCCGTTTTTCCGAACCGGTGGAAAGCAGTGCCGCAGAGCCGGAGCGGTATTGGGCGGAAGGATACGGGCAGCCGCAGAAAGTGATGTGGGCGAAAGACCAGGTCCGGCTTTTCTTTGACTCACCTTTCCCCGATGGCATGGCAGTCCGCATCACGGTTTCCGGTATCAGTGACGTATGGGGAAACAGGATGTTGAGGGATGAGGGGATCGTGCTTTATCATACTCCCGCACCCCATGAAGTACTGATCCATGAAATACTCGCCAACCCTTCCACGGGCAGAGGATTGCTGGAACATGAGTTCGTTGAATTGAGGAATGTTTGCCCTTTCGCCATTAACCTCGCCGGCTGGACGTTGCGCGATACCAGCAAAGAAATAATATTACCGGATTATCGCCTGCAGCCGGACAGTGTAGTAGTGATATGCGCGAAGAAAGCGCAATCCCTGTACCAGCCATCGCTCAACACCTCCGCCTTCCTCACTTTAACGAAAGAAGGGAAATTATTATCCCTCCATGATCCGCAGGGCCGCACTATTCATGCTGTTTCGTACGAGAGAGCCTGGTATGCAGGCAGCGTCAAAGGGGAAGGGGGCTGGAGCCTTGAAATGGCAGATACGCATTGGCCTTGCACAGGCAAAGAGAACTGGAAACCCTCGGAAGCCGCCACAGGTGGAACTCCCGGCAGGCATAACTCACTGAAAGGAGGTATCAGCGAACCTCTGCTGCCTTCCATGATCCGCATATCCGTTACGGACAGCACGCTGTTGCAATTGCATTTCTCCGGAACGCTGGACAGTGGGGCCGCTGCAATGCCATCGCATTACATCACAGAGGGGATACATCATGTAACGGCACATCCGCCCTTGTTCCATACCGTTTCCTTAAAGCTGGAACAGCCGCTGGAAAGGGGAAAGATATATGGTCTGCAAACACGGGATATAACAGATTGTGCCGGTCGCCCGATAAATCAACCGGAACCGGTATTATTCGGGTTACCGGAAGTAGCGGATACCATGGATGTTATCATCCATGAAGTGCTTTTCGATCCGCCTGCCGGCGCAGAGGATTTTGTGGAGATATTCAACCGCAGCCGCAAAACGATCGATCTGAACACATTGTACTTCGCGTCCCGGGACGTCAACAACCAGTTGAAACAAATGGTGCCCTTGGTGAAGGGGCCCTGGTTGCTGCTCCCCGGTGCATATCTGGCTTTTACGCAGGATGTACCGGCACTCTGCCGGCAATATGCCTGTAAGGGCAACCTGGAAACGATCCGCACATTACCGACCCTGCCGGAGAGCGAGGGAACGATCATCCTTTTAAAAGCAGATGGCCGCATTCTTGATGAAGTGTCTTATAAAAAGTCCTGGCACTCCGGCATCCTCCGTTCCACCAAAGGTATTTCCCTCGAAAAACTGCATCCTGACCTGCCTTCGCAACAGCCTGCTTCCTGGCATTCCGCCGCCTCTACCGCCGGTTATGCCACACCGGGCTACGTTAACTCGCAGCAACAGCCGGATGCGCCGGAGAAAGCGGCGTTCTCCGTTGAACCCGAAGTGTTCAGTCCGGATAACGACGGCCAATCCGACCGTGTCTACATTTTCTGGAACCTCCCCGACCCCGGGCATATCGCCCGGATCACGGTGTACGATGCACAAGGGCGCCCGGTCCGTCAACTGGCACGGAATCTGCTGCTTGGGAACAAGGGGAATATATACTGGGACGGACTTTCAGACACGAGGGAACCCTCATCACCGGGCATATATGTTATTTTTATACAAATATTCCGGCCAGAAGGGTCCGTGAAAACGCTGAAACTCCCTGTGGTATTGATAATCCGGCAATAGCGACAGCCACCTCCGCGAGGATGAAAATTTGTCAGGGCAATATCTATTGCTATTTTTTTATATTTGCCGTTCTTAAAAATGAATTCATGCAGTACAGAGAAATTGTTGCAGTAACCGGTTTGGGCGGTTTATTCCAATTGCTGGCCAGCAAACAGGACGGCGCTATTGTAAGATCGCTGGAGGATAAGAGCACCCGCTTCGTATCTTCCCGGGTACATAATTTTACCCCATTGGAAAGCATTGAAGTTTTTACAACAGGCGATAACGTAAACCTGACGGCTGTTTTCAAGGCTATCCAGGAAAAAGAAGCGCAATTCCCCCTCATCGAAGCCAAAGCGGATAACAACGCGATCAAATCTTATTTCAGGAACGTTTTCCCGGAGTTTGATGAAGATCGTGTATATGTAAGTGATATGAAGAAGATGGTGAAATGGTACACCATCCTCAAAGCCAACGATCTGCTGAAGTTTGAAGAAGAAGCGGAAGAAACAACGGAAACGGAAGCCCCGGCTGTTGCAGAAGAAGCTAAACCGAAAGCAAAGGCGAAAGCGAAGAAGGAAGAAGGAGTAGCGGAAGAAGCGCCTGCGGCGGAGAAAGCGGTGCCCAAGAAGAAAGCGGCGGCAAAAAAAGCAGCGGCTGACACAGAAGCAGCGGAAGGAGAAGAGAAAAAGCCGAAAACCACCCGCAAAAAGAAAACAGAAGAATAGTCCGCATCTACGGACCGAAATAAAAAATTCCAAATCCATATCGGATTTGGAATTTTTTTTAAAGGGGCTTACCTTTTAACCTTTATTAATAAACGGATTATGCAAAACGCACATATTATAGCAGCACCCCGTCATTTTCTGCCCGCAGATTTTGCCGTTACCACCTGGGACGTACTGCAACCTTACTTCGAAACCTTGCAGAACAGGGAGATCAACAATGTGACAGCACTGGAAAAATGGCTGCAGGACCTGAGCGAACTGGAAGCAGTGATCAGCGAAGACGCCTGCTGGCGCCAGATCCGCATGACGCGGGATACCGCCAGTAAAGAATATGAGGAAGCGTTCACTTATTTCTGCATGGAGATACAGCCAAAGTTACAGCCTTATGCGGACGCCCTCAACCGCAAACTCCTGGCCAGCCCGTATAAAGATCAGCTGGACCAGCAATTGTATTTCACCTATCTCCGCAATGTGCAGAAACAGGTGAAACTCTTCAACGAAAAGAATGTACCGATACAAGCGGAACTGAATGTACTGGCACAGCAATACGGCGTGATCTCCGGCAGCATGACCATCCATGTGAACGGGCAGGAATTCACGCTGCAGCAGGCCGCTAAATTCCTCGAGAATCCGGATCGCGAGCTTCGCCAGGAAGTTTTTTCCAAAACAGCAGCCCGCCGTCTTCAGGACAAGGATCAGCTGGATCAACTTTATTCCACGCTGGTAGCGAAGCGTCACGAAATAGCACTGAACGCGGGTTTCGAGAATTACCGGGATTATAAGTTTGAAGAGTTGGGTCGTTTTGAATATACTAAGGACGATTGCTTCCAGTTCCATGCAGCCGTGAAAGAACACATCCTGCCGCTGGTGAAGCAAACGCTGGAAAGGCAACGTGCCAAATTACAGCTGGATGCACTGCGCCCCTGGGATACAGAGGCCGAACCGGTGGGCATAAAGCCACTCGAGCCCTTCCACAACGGAGAAGAAATGATCGGGAAATCCATCGAATGTTTCAGCAGGCTGCGGCCTTTCTTCGGCGAGTGCCTGCAGGTCATGAAAGAGATGGGCCGCCTGGATCTGGACAGCCGCAAGAACAAAGCACCCGGTGGTTACAACTGCCCGCTTGCGGAAACAGGTGTGCCGTTCATCTTTATGAATGCAGCAGGACAAATGAAAGACCTCACCACCATGGTGCATGAAGGTGGTCACGCTATCCATTCCTTCCTCAGCCATAACCTCCGCCTCAGCGCCTTCAAAGAGTATCCTATGGAGATTGCGGAAGTGGCGAGCATGAGCATGGAACTGTTCAGTATGGATCATTGGGATATCTTCTTCAGCAGTTCGGACGATCTGCGCCGCGCCAAACTTCAACAGCTGGAGCGCACCATCACCATCTTCCCCTGGATCGCCACGATCGATAAATTCCAGCACTGGGTGTATGAGCATCCGCAGCATACCGTGGAGGAGCGGACGACCGAGTGGATCGCGATCATGGATGAATTCTCTCCCGGAAATGTGGACTGGAGCGGATATGAGAATTATCGTGCGAGCAACTGGCAGCGACAGCTGCATCTTTTTGAAGTGCCATTCTATTACATCGAATATGGCATTGCACAATTAGGGGCTATTGCGATGTGGAAGCAGTATAAAGAAAATCCGCAGCAGGCGCTGGATAACTACATGAAAGCCCTCGGCCTCGGGTACACCAGAACCCTCCGGGAGCTCTATACCGCCGCGGGGATCAGGTTCGATTTTTCACCGGCTTACGTAAAAGAACTTGCGGGCTTTGTGCAAAAGGAGATCGATAAGATCACAACTGTGTGAGTATATGGAATAAAGGAAAATATATCACATTTTACAATCCTTGCAAACCCCGCTCACCACTACTTCTACATTATGCACGGCATAACCGCTGGGGAGGGAGATGATCGGTACATCTGTTTCATCGAGGCATTGGGTACTGCCGCATGTTTCACAACGAAAATGCACGTGATGGTCGTGATGATCATGTTCTCCGCATTCTGATTTGCAGATGGCATATCGCACGGTGGTATCCGTAGTCGGGATCTTGTGCACGATCCCTTTGTCGAGGAAGGTTTGTAAAGTGCGGTAGATCGTCACCCTGTCGAACGCCTTCCCGCTTAATTTTTCAAAATCAGCATGTTCAAGCGCGCCGTTGCTTTTCAGAAAGAGCTCCAGGATCTTTACACGCGTATCTGTTATGCTCAGTTTGCTGGAGCGTAACAACTGCACGATGAGTTCTTTGTGTTTTGCAGCCATATTACTTCTGTTTATTCATGGATCAGCCGGTCAATATCGTTGATCAGCTTTTCAACATCTTTATCCTTGGTACCTTCATACAAACCGCGTATCTGTCCGTCCCCATCCACCAACGCAAACCATTGGGTATGCACGAAGTCATCCGGACCGGCATTATGCCCATCGTCCACGAGGTAGCTTTCACGGGCCAGTGTGTACAATTGTTTTTTATCGCCGGTTAAAAAATGCCAGTTCTTTGAATCGGCCCCGTGTTGCAGCGCGTAGGCTTTCAGTATGGGGATGGAATCATAATCCGGGTCCGATGTGTGCGAAAGGATGAGGAAATTCGGTGTGTTCTTGTATTTCGTATACACCTTTTCCATATTCTTGTTCATCACCGGACAGATATTCGTGCAGGTGGTGAAGAAATATTCCGCTACATAGATCTTGCCTCTCATCTGTTCCCTTGTTACGGTCTGCCCATCCTGGTCCGTAAAGGAAAAACTCTGTACCGTATGACCGGGTGTACCCAGCACCGGTAATTTATCCTTCCCGAAGAACGCGCCCGTCCCTTCCTTGATCATTAACCCGGAATAGGCCATAAAACCCACACTCAACAACACAAAAAAGATGATATAAAAAATTCCTTTCCTTGACATATTTCTGTTCGGCTTTTACCAATGTACAAAGTTAGCACAGTTTCACGACACCGCCTCACTGCCCCGGCAACACCACATCGTCAAGATTATAATATAATTCATAAATATTTTTCTCGTTGAGTCTTAATCGTCCTTTGCACTTCACATAATCATCGGTCGTAAATGCCGGCCTGCCCGAGCGGAATTTGAGCGCCATGATGCTTTCCGGTCCGGCCCCGCCGCAGAAGAAACAGGAGCTGTTAGGGTTGGCGGACAGTACATACATGCCGCCTTTGGCGTCTACCGGTATCACATATCCGCTGATGATAATGGTTTTGCCGTTCAGTGCCTTGATGTCTCGGGAAAAAGAAGGGTACAGCATGGGCAGTTGCAGCTTTTCATCCCATCTGCGCTGGAAGATCACGTCAGACAGTCGCTTCCAGGATACCGGCTTACCCTCTTCTTCCTGCCGGGAAGGGCTGGTAACGGTGGACATAGGGAGATCTGCCGCCGGCATCTGCTGCCGGAGCCTGAGGATCTGCGCCAGATAATTATTGCCATGTTTACACCATTGCGAAACATTCGAACAGGAAACGAAGCAAAAGGCCATGATGATGATCAGGATCTTTTCTGTTTTAAGCATTTGCCAGTGTTTTAGAGATGTTCAGCCGGAATGCCCGGATAGCGGGTAAAAGCGCCGCCAGCAGGCACGCGCACAGGATCAGAGAAGCCGCCAGCGCTTCTGCTCCGGAAAGCCGCCACATACCGGAGAAATGAAGATGATAACGGGTGAGTATCTGTTGTTGCAACAACCAGCCGCACAATCTGCTCAACAGAAAACCGCTTAATACCCCGGAAAGGCCGAGTATCGCGGCTTCTGCCAGTACGAGTCCCAGTAACCGGCTGCGTCCGCCACCCAGGCTTCGGATAAGAGCCAGTTCGTATCGCCGTTCGTAAGTGCCCTGTACCAGCATCACAAAGATGCTGCACGCCGCGAGGGCCGCCAGCAACCAGCCGAGCACACGCAGCACCTCCGTGCCGGTTCCCAGCAGGGATTGCAGCCGGTTCACTTCTATAGCGGGAACGGCTGCCTGCATATTGGTTTGCTCGTTGATCATGCGGGGAAATTGCAACTGCGCCAGCGGGGATTTGAAGCGGAGTAATACGGCAGTGATCTGCCGCTGCGCCGTGTCATGGATATCCCACACGCTTTCCAGCGGGGTAAGGATCAGCTGATCCACAGGCAGGCCCGTGCGTGGAAGAATGCCCGTAACGATATAAGCATGCTCCTCATGCACATGGCCGCTCTCACCAAGACCGTGCGTGCCTGCAAACCTGCTGCCAACGGTCAATCGCGTATGTTCCGCCACATCCGCACCAATCACTGCTTCCATGGAATGATGAAAGGTGTTGCCGGTGGCGGGTTTCAACCGGAGCTTGTCGAGGTAAGCCGTAGTAGTGCCAATAATGCGGTGACCCTTATAGGAATCTCCCAATGAAAGCGGGATGGATGAAGCTACGAGCGGATGCTGCATCCAGGGCTGTGCCTCCGCGAGGCTGATGTTACCGGTAGGGGCATCCAGATGGTAAATGCTGGAGAGGATGAGCTGGAGGGGACTACCCTTTGCACCCAGCACCATGTCCACACCATCTATCTGGCGTTCCAGTTGCTCGCCTGCCTGCCGGCTGAGCGTGATGAGGAGCAACAATACGGTGGTGCTGCAGGTGAGCAATAACCAGCAGAGTATCGTGTATAACGGTTTATAAAGAAGATTCCGGAAAGCGATGCGCAGGATCATGATAAAGCGATATGATGAGCAAAAAGTTGTTTCAGTCGATTGTCGTGCGTAACGATCAGCAATGCTGCGTGCTGCTCCCGTGCCTGTTCTGCCAGTAAACCGGCTACAGCGGCGCAGTTCTGGTCATCCAGGCTGGCGGTAGGCTCATCCGCCAGCAGTAATTGCGGGGAGGGCATGAGCGCCCTGGCGATAGCGGCGCGTTGTTGTTCTCCGAGGCTCAGTTGTGCCGGTTTTTTATGGAGGAGGTCCCGGATGCCCAGTCGTGCTGCCATATCGTATAGCCGTTCCAGTGACACCGCTTTTTTCACCAGTCTGCCGGTTAGTAACAGGTTCTCCTGAATGGATAATGACGCGATGAAATGTGGCTGTTGATAAACGATGCCGATGTGTTGCCCCCTGAAAGTATCCATGGCTGCTGTTCGCAGTGAATGGAGGGCTGTTTCCGCCACACGGATGGTGCCGTGGCTGGGCCGTAGTAATCCGGCTACGAGATGCAGCAGCGTAGTTTTCCCGGTGCCTGAAGCGCCGGTGATCAGCAGCGTCTGGCTGCCGGCGCATTCCATGTCAGGGAACCGGAGCAGTTCACCGCCGGGATAAGTGTAAGCAAGATTATTGGTGTGTAGCATGATATCGTCCTGTTAAAAAGCAACATAGTTGCAATTAATGAATAAAAATAGCCCAGGATACTTATCCTGCCTAAATTTTCTTTGTAAAGTTATTGTTAAATGCAACATTGTTGCAAAATTAATGTAGATTTGTTCCCCACAAAAACTAAAACGATGCGGATCAATCTATTTACCAAATGGAACCTGGATGCACTGGGCATTGGTGCATCGCTGGTATGCGCGGTACATTGCGTGCTGCTGCCACTGCTGATCACCGCGCTTCCCTTATTGGGGCTGGAAGTGCTGGAGAACGAGAAGCTGGAGTATGGGCTGTTGGGTGTTTCCTTTCTCGTAGGGTATACGGCGCTCATACGGGGGTACCGCAGGCATCACCGGCACGTACGGCCGTTGCTGCTTTTTACGGGCGGGTATGTCATTTTGCTGTTAGGGCACTTCTTTCCGCCGGAAGGCTGGGAGCCTTTTGTGATTGCCATAGGGGCCGGGCTGATCGTGTGGGCGCACTTGCAGAACCTCAAAGAATGCCGCCATTGTAAAGTTTGCCAGGATATCAACAACAAAAATTAATCTATGGACCGTACTATTCAGTTTACGCCGGACCTTTTGAAGAGGGCCGGGAAGAGAAAACTGCCCGTAACCGTATTGAGCGGCTTCCTCGGCGCAGGGAAAACAACATTGCTCCATCACATCCTGCACAATAAAGAAAATTTACGTGTAGCCGTTATCGTGAACGACATGAGCGAGGTGAATATTGATGCACAATTGGTAAGGAATGAAAACGTGTTGCATCAGACGGAAGAAAAGCTTGTGGAGATGAGCAACGGTTGCATCTGCTGCACCCTGCGGGAAGACCTCCTGCAGGAAGTGCAGCGCCTGGCTGCAGAAGGGCGGTTCGATTACCTGCTGATAGAATCCAGCGGTATCTCCGAACCGCTCCCTGTAGCCCAAACCTTCAGCTACCGCGATGATGCGCTGGGTATCGATCTCGGCGCCTTCAGCACACTGGACACGCTCGTAACGGTAGTGGATGCTTTCAATTTCCATCGTGATTTTTCCAGCCGCAGACTCCTGCAGGACGAAGGACTGACGGACGATGAGGCAGATACCCGCACCATCGTGAACCTGTTGACGGAGCAGATAGAGTTCGCCAATGTGATCATCCTCAATAAATGCGACCTGGTGACGGATGAACAACGGAACGCGCTCAAAGCCGTGATGCGCAAGCTTAATGCGGATGCCCGCATCATCGAGGCTACCAGGGCGCAGGTGGACCTGAAGGAGATCCTGCACACAGGGCGCTTTGATTTCGATAAAACCTCCCAGAGCGCAGGCTGGATCGCGGAACTGGAAAGGGAGCATGTGCCGGAAACAGAGGAGTATGGCATCAGTTCTTTTGTATACCGCAGCCGGGAACCCTTTCACCCCGAGCGTTTCTGGCGCTTCATTCAACACGAATGGCCGGGGAATGTGATCCGCAGTAAAGGTCTTTGCTGGATCGCATCCCGACCGGATATTGCTATCAACTGGAGCCAGGCCGGCGCCTCCCTGATGGCGGATCGCGCGGGACATTGGTGGTGCGCTATTCCCCGGAAGCAGTGGAATATTGACAGGGCTATCGCAGATCTGATACAGCAGCGCTGGCACCCTGTGTACGCCGACCGCTACAATGAGCTGGTGATCATCGGTCAGGATCTCAACAAAGAAGCGGTCTCCCGTGCGCTGAATGCCTGCCTTTGTAACGAAGAAGAGATCGGGCACTGGCTGAAAAAGGGTATGTTCCCCGATCCATTCCCAAACCTATAATTTAGATTAATCTAAAAATAAATTTAGACAAATATCAATTCCGATTTTAAATTTGCCTTACAAAATGAAATTATGAAAGCAGGATTTTTACGATCGATATGTTTTTTGATGTTATGTCTATATACGATGGAAACCCTGGGGCAAGGGCGCCTGAAAGGAAAAGTGATGGCAGGGGATGTGCCCGTGCCTTTTGCCACCGTGGGATTTAAAGACCTTAAAACAGGGGTCGCTACCAGCGAGGGCGGTGAGTTTGACATACCGCATATTACACCGGGCAAGCATTTACTACAGGTGAGCGCCGTAGGGTATGTGACGTATCTGCAACCTGTTCAGATAAAGGCGGCGGGTATCACGGAAACGGTTATACGACTGGAGCCCTCGGCCTCCAGCCTCAACGAAGTGGTGGTAAGCGGCACACTCCGCCCGGTCACCAAAATGCAAAGCCCTGTGCCGGTAGAGGTCTATACCCCGCTGTTCTTTCGCAAGAACCCGACGCCAAGCATCTTCGATGCCTTGCAGAATGTGAACGGGGTGCGGCCACAGCTGAACTGCAATGTTTGTAATACGGGAGATATTCATATCAACGGACTGGAAGGCCCATATACAATGGTGATGATTGATGGGATGCCTATTGTGAGCGCATTGTCCACCGTCTACGGTTTGTCGGGTATTCCCAACAGCCTCGTGGAAAGGGTGGAGATCGTGAAGGGGCCTGCATCCACACTGTACGGCTCCGAAGCAGTGGCGGGTCTCATCAACATCATCACCAAATCCCCTTCCACCGCACCTTCTTTCACTGCGGACGTTATGACTACCAGCTGGCGGGAGCATAATGTGGACCTGGGCATCCGCCTGCGTGCCGGTGCAAAAGCGCAAGCACTGCTGGGCGTGAACTATTTTAACTTCCAGCATCCGACGGACAAAAACGGGGACGGATTCACGGATGTGACCCTTCAGCACCGCATTTCCGTTTTCAATAAATGGAGCTTTAACCGGAAGAACGATCGCGTGGCTTCTGTTGCGGCGCGGTATTTCTATGAAGACCGCTGGGGCGGGCAAATGCAGTGGAATAAGAACTGGCGCGGATCGGACAGCGTGTATGGGGAGAGCATCTTCACCAGTCGCGTTGAAGTCATCGGCCAATATCAGTTGCCCGTAAAAGAGCATGTGATGTTCCAGGGATCTTTCAACTTCCACGACCAGAATTCCTTTTACGGTATCAAACCGTTCATGGCAAAGCAGACGATTGCCTTCGGACAGTTCACGTGGGATAAAGAGCTGGGCCGGCACAGTTTGTTAGCCGGTCTGCCGTTGCGATATACTTATTATATCGACAATACAGTGGCCACGGAAGAAAAAACACCTGAAGGGATCAAGAAAAAGCCCCAGCGTACGCTCATGCCCGGCCTGTTCCTGCAGGACGAGATCAGGCTGGCCACAGCACATACACTACTGTTGGGTATGCGATATGACCGGAACTCCGTTCACGGGAATATTTTCACCCCACGGATCGCCTACAAATGGTCGCCGGACTATAAGAATGTGCTGCGACTCAATGCAGGTACGGGTTACAGGGTAGTGTCCATATTCACGGAAGATCATGCGGCGCTGACGGGCGCGCGGGAAGTAGTGCTTCGGTCGGAACTGAAACCGGAACGCAGCTGGAACATCAATCTGAACTATACGAAGAAGATCCCTGTCAACAACGCTTTCCTCGGATTGGATGCCACGGCTTTTTACACCTATTTTTCGAACAGGATCATGCCGGACTATTCCAGGCAGGACTCCATTATTTATGATAACCTGAAAGGGCATGCCATTTCGAGGGGCTTCAGTCTGAATACAGACCTGATGTTCTCCTTTCCCCTGAAACTCCTGGCGGGTGTTACTTTCATGGATGTATATGAAAAGGATGGCACGCAGAAAACGCGCCCTATGTTGACCGAACGGTTTTCCGGTACCTGGTCTGTTTCCTACTCCTTCGCCCGCCCACGCATCAGCATTGATTATACCGGTAATATCTACGGACCGATGCTGCTGCCTTTGCAGGGCCCGCTGGATCCCCGTCCGGCGAAGTCCCCATACTGGAGTATCCAGAATATCCAGGTCACCAAAAAATTCGGGAAAGGATGGGAATTATATGGAGGGGTAAAAAACCTGCTGAACTATACGCCGCCGAAGAATGCCATTGCCCGCCCGCATGATCCGTTCGATAAGCGGGTGGTACGGGATGCGGGTGGAAATGTAGTGCCCACGGTAGAAAATCCTTACGCGATGACGTTTGATACGAATTACATATTTGCGCCTAATCAGGGAATCAGGGGATTCCTTGGGGCGAGATTTACAAAGTTATAGCTTCAGTCCCACCTTGATCCCGAGGTGGATACTGGGGAGGATGCTGGCCAGTTCCCCATTGCTGCGCACAATGGGGCTGCCGTCTCCTCCGGAGAAGTCCGTATAATGATACACTTTCCTGCGCAGCCCGATGCCGAGGTAGGGGTCGATGACGAATTTATTCCGCTGCATCTGGCGGCCGAGGAGAAGCTGAAGGCCATAAACGTTTTTATCGCCGTCTTCGCGGAAGATCTGTCCGCCGTAAGTAACGTCCGCATACGGGTAGAATACCTTTTTATAGAAGAGCACCGGTTGAAAATAAGTGCCGCGTGCGCGGAAAGCGGCATCAGGCCGTACGAGGTACCATTTCAAACCTGCCCGGAAACCCAGTCCGCGCCCTTCCACAAATTGTTCCGCGGTAACCCCCGGCTTCCGCTGGCCGATATCTATCCTTTTCATGAACACATAATCCGGGTAATCCGTATAAATACCGCCGACGCCGAGTTCCAGGCTTAGTTTCTGCGAGAGGTCCTGTTCCAGGTAAACATCCAGCTCATTAATAAGGGTGGTGGAATTTACTTTAATATAGGTGCCTTTCCGGAAGGGCGTCGCCGTTTCCTGGGCAACCGAACACAAACTAATGAAAGTGAGGGTCAGGAGAAAGGGGAGTACTCTGGTCATAACAAGTTGTAGGCTACATCATTATTGTGTCAATAATCGTTCCACAATTACAGGAAACCAGGTATGTTCCAGCACTTGTACCTTGCGTGCGAGGGTTTCCGGGGTATCGTCCACACTCACGGCGCAACGCTCCTGCAGAATGATAGCGCCCTCATCATACTTTTCATTCACATAATGAATAGTGATACCGCTTTCTTTTTCTCCGGCCGCCAGTACCGCTTCATGTACAAAATGTCCGTACATACCCTTGCCACCGAATTTCGGCAGGAGGGCCGGATGTATATTAATGATGCGGCCCGGAAATGCCTGTACGAGATTGGCCGGAACTTTCCACAGGAACCCTGCCAGTACAATCAGGTCGGCCTGAGCTTCCTGCAGGAGCTTCACGTAAGTGTCGCCGCGGAAGAACAGTTCCTTATCGATCAGTACGGCCGGGATCTGCTCCCGCTCCGCGATCTTCAAAATGCCCGCATCCGCTTTATTGGAAAGGATCAACGTAACCCTGGCCAGGTCCGAACCTTTGAAATGATCAATGATCTTCCGGGCATTACTGCCGGCGCCCGATGCAAAAATGACGATGTTTTTCAAGCCTGGAGATTTAATGAGCTGCAAAAATAAGGGAGATAAGATTTTATCGTTCAGGTCTTTTTTCCTTAAATTTAAGCAAGAGGAGCAGAGCAGCTGATCTATATCAGGAGATTTCAACCATTATTATATTATCTTGTCGGGGATTGTCAGCAGCAGCAGGGTACCCTTCATCAACAGGCAGGCACTTTTCTACATGCAAAAATAGTATCATTCGGGAGCAGGGTATTCACTGTTTATGGAAATATGATTTTTATCAGGAATTTATAACGTGATGCGGGGAGAGCTTCCTTTGCACAAGGCTGCAATCAGCTACAGTTGAGTGTTTTCGCGGTTGAAAGCCGCGCGGATTATATATAAAATGTGTCTTCAAAACAAGGACAAATTTTTTTCGATTGTTGATAAATTGTCAACATTCTGTCTTATTTTTGCTGGCACTTTTAACGAAACCTTAGGTCAAATCTAAACTAAATAGGCTGTGTATCGTCGTGTTTCCATTCGTTTGCGTAAGCAATTTGTGAGTGTTCTTATCCTATGCGCGGGACTGGTGAGTGCCATTTCCGTGGCTCGGGCAGCAGATCCTGGTGCAGGTAAGGCGCTATTTCAGCAGAACTGTGCATCCTGTCACAATGTTCACAAAAAACTGACAGGTCCTGCTCTCGCGGGAGTTGAAGACAGATGGACAGATAAAAAGCTGCTCCATCAATGGGTCCGCAACTCTGCATCTGTTCTTGCCACCGGCGATAAGTACGCCAACGATCTCTTTAATCAATATAACAAACTCCAGATGACGGCCTTCCCGGCCCTGAAGGACGCGGATATTGATAACATCCTGGCTTACATTTCCGCAGAAGCGGCCAAACCCGCAGGCGGCGGCGCCAAAGGCGCTCCGGAAGCTGCAGGAGCGGGCGCCAAGGAAGAACCCGGCAGCAACAGCCTGCTCTTCGGTATCATCACCCTGATCCTCGCCATCGTAGCCGTGATCCTCATGCAGATCAACAGCAACCTCAACAAGCTGGCTGCAGAAAAAGAAGGACACGAAAAAACAGAACCTGTTCCGTTCTACAAGAACAAAGCTTACATCGCCCTGTGCATCGTAGTGTTGTTCGTGATCGGCGGTTACTTCACCATTCAGGGAGCTATCGGTCTGGGACGTCAGCAGGACTACATGCCGGAGCAACCGATTTTCTACTCTCACAAAGTACACGCAGGCATTAACCAGATCAACTGTTTGTATTGCCACTCCTCCGCAGAAAAGAGCAAACATGCCATGATCCCTTCAGAGAATGTTTGTATGAACTGCCACAAGGCCATCACGGAATACACCGGGCCGGAATTGTTCACTGCGGAAGGAAAGAAAGTAAATGGTACTGCCGAGATACAGAAATTATATAATCACGTAGGTTGGGACCCGAAAGCCGGCCGCTATGTAAAAGCCGGTGAACCGATCGAATGGATCAAGATCCACAGTCTTCCCGACCACGTATACTTCAATCACTCCCAACACGTGGTAGCCGGTAAAGTACAATGCCAGACCTGCCACGGAGAGATCCAGAAGATGGACGAAGTGCACCAGTTCGCAGACCTTTCCATGGGATGGTGCGTGAACTGTCACCGCAATACCAAAGTACAATTTGCAGAAAACAACTACTACAGCATCTTTGAGAAATTGCACAACGACGTGAAGGAAGGCAAAGTGAAAGATGTAACTGTAGAGATGGTGGGTGGAACCGAGTGTCAAAAATGCCACTACTAAACCAAGACCGCATCAGACGACGTAACTCAACATTTTTAAATCGTAACTCGATATAATCACATGGAGCAAAAAAAGTATTGGAAAGGCTTGGAGGAGTTGCACAATACCGCTGCGCATCAGGAAGCTGTGAAGAATGAATTCCGGGAAGAACTGCCGTTTGAAGAGAGTGAAAGCTTTCTGGGAGCTACTACCCCCCGCCGGGACTTCCTGAAATACCTCGGGTTCACCACTGCAGCAGCTACCATTGCTGCCAGCTGTGATATCCCTGTTAAAAAGGCGATTCCTTACGTAAATAAACCGCAGGATATCACTCCCGGTGTACCCAACTATTATGCTTCTGCCTATACTACAGACGGTGAATACATTCCGCTGGTGGTTAAAACCCGCGAAGGCCGTCCGATCAAGATAGAAGGAAACGAAATGTCAGCCGTTACAGGCGGCGCCGGTACTGCAAGAATGCAGGGCTCCGTACTCAGCCTGTACGATGTAGCCCGTCTCCGTTACCCGGGGATTAATAATGGTCCTCAGGAGAAAGCTCTGGAGAAAAGGATACAGGAACTGATGTACGCTGAGCTGGACAAGCAGGTAACTGCTGCACTCGCCGGCAAATCCATCGTACTGCTGTCTTCTACCATTATCAGTCCTACCACCAAAAAACTGATCGGTGAGTTCCTGGCCAAATATCCCGGCTCCCGTCATGTTACTTACGATGCAGTTTCCTATTCCGGTATGCTGCAGGCCAACGAAGCCTCCTACGGAAAGAAAACACTGCCATCCTACCATTTCGAGAATGCTAAAGTAGTAGTAAGTCTTGGCGCTGATTTCCTCGGTACCTGGCTGAACCCTGCAGAATATTCCCGTCAATACGGCACCAACCGCAAGATCAATGCAAAGAACCCGGAAATGAGCAAACATTTCCACTTCGAAAGCATGATGAGCCTCACCGGCGCCAATGCGGATGAAAGATACACCCACCGCCCCTCCGAAACCGGCGCAGTAGCACTCGCGCTGTTGCAGGCGCTCGGTGGTAATGTAACCGCTCCCACGCTGGCAGATGCCCGCCTGAAAGAAGGGATCGCGAAAGCAGCCAAAGCTATTCAGGCGAATCCCGGCAAAACCCTCGTGGTATCCGGTTCCAATGATGTGAACGTACAGCTTATCGTAAACGCGATCAATAACCTCGCAGGTGCTAACGGCGCTACTATCGACTGGACCGTGACCAGCAACTACCGTCAGGGTATTGATGCGGATATGGAGAAGCTGGTGAGCGATATGAACGCCGGCAGCGTTGGCGCTTTGTTCATACACGGAGCAAACCCCGCTTACGATTATTTCAACGCGAAGAAATTCACGGACGGGATCAGGAAAGTGGGCGTGACCATTTCTTTCAATGACCGCTACGACGAAACAACACAACTCTGTAAATATATTGTTCCTGACCATCACTTCCTGGAAAGCTGGAATGATGCAGAAGGCCGTACCGGTTACTTCGGCTTCGTTCAGCCCACCATCGCGCCCCTGTTCAAGACCCGCGCATTCCAGGCGTCCCTGTTGAGCTGGATGGGTAACACCACCACCTGGGAAGACTACCTGAAGAATGAATGGATCGCGAAGCTGGGCTCACAGCAGGCATGGGACAAAGTGCTGCAGGACGGTATCATCGAACCGCAGGCAGGTGCAGCTTTAGGCGGCGCTTCCTTTGCCGGAGACATCGCCGGTGCAGCCGCCAAAATCAGCAGCGCCAAAAAAGGCGGCAAGCTGGAACTGGTGCTCTATCAAAAAGTGACCATCGGTAGCGGTAAAGAAGCCAACAACCCCTGGTTGCAGGAAACTCCAGATCCGATCTCGCGCGCTACATGGGACAACTACGCCTGTGTTTCCAATACCCTCGCTAAAACTTTCAAAACCGAACTGGGTGATGATTACGAGATCAACGCTGAGAAACAGGTATTGAAGATTACCGCAAATGGTGTGGAAAAAGAACTGCCTTTGCTGATCGTGCCCGGTATCCATCCGGACGTGGTGGCCATTGCAGTAGGGTATGGACGCGGCAAGCAGGAGTTCATCGGTAAAGCAGCCGGTGAAGTGGGACAGAATGCTTATCCTTTCGCATCTTTCAACGGTCAGACTTTTGATTACTTCGCACCTGAAGTGAACGTAACATCTGCCGGTAAAAAATATGCTCTCGGCCTTACGCAAACGCATAACAGCTACGAAGGCCGTCCGATCATCAAAGAAACCACGCTGGAGGAATTCATCAGAAATCCGAAAGAAGTAAATGAAGATCGCAATGAACTGAAGCACTACGGAGATAACTATCGCGGCGATGCCACGCTTTACCCTGAGCATCCGTATCCGGGCATCAAATGGGGCATGTCCATCGACCTGAACACCTGCTTCGGTTGCGGCGCCTGCGTAGTAGCCTGTACCGCTGAGAACAACGTTTCAGTGGTAGGTAAAGACCAGGTGATCAAAGCCCACGAAATGCACTGGCTCCGCATTGACCGTTATTTCAGCGGCGATGAGAACAATCCGGAAGTAGTGTTCCAGCCGATGCTGTGCCAGCACTGCGACAACGCTCCCTGTGAGAACGTTTGTCCCGTTGCCGCCACCAACCACAGCTCTGAAGGTATCAACCAGATGGCTTACAACCGTTGCATCGGTACCCGTTATTGCGCAAATAACTGTCCGTATAAAGTACGTCGCTTCAACTGGAGAGACTGGAATGGTGCTGACAGCTTTGAAGGCAACCTGAAAGACACTGCGGACATGAACGATGCGCTCACCCGCATGGTGCTGAACCCTGACGTGGTGGTGCGTAGCCGTGGTACCATGGAAAAATGTTCTTTCTGCGTACAACGTTTACAGGACGCGAAACTGGCTGCCAAGAAAGCCGGCCACCCGATGAAAGACGGTGCAGCGCGTACTGCCTGCCAGCAGGCCTGCGCAGCCGACGCCATCGTATTCGGTAACGTGAACGACAAAGAAAGCCGTATCTATCAAGTGCGTAACGAAGAGCAGCAGGATCGCCTGTATTATGTGCTGGAAGAAACACACGTACTGCCTTCCATCAACTACCTCGCCAAGGTCCGTAACAAGGACGCAGCGCCGGTAGCCAAAAAAGAAGCGCATAAAGGCGAAGAAAAAGCAGCGCATCACTAATAGAGTGAAGCAAAACAGAAGATTGAATTAGTTAAGAACCAGTTTTAAGTTTTGAAACAACGTAGCGCCGCCTGAAAAGGCAGCGTGAGCAAAGCTCAAAATACTATGCATTTAAAGTACGAATCCACACTGAGAGAACCTTTAGTAGATGGGGTTAAGGATTATCACCAGGTAACAGAAGACATTTGCCGGCCTATTGAAGCAAAGCCTACCAAACTATGGTACGTTGGCTTCTACATAGCGGTTGCATTGCTCATGTTTGGTGTGTACAGTGTCTACCGTGAGGTAACTTATGGTATTGGCCAGTGGAACCTGAACAAAACAATTGGTTGGGGTTGGGATATCACCAACTTCGTATGGTGGGTAGGTATCGGTCACGCCGCTTTCCGCGATCCTCTTGTTGTTCCGCCAGGGATGGAGAACAGGTGTAAACCGTGCAGCAGAAGCGATGACCATCTTCGCGGTAATGTGCGCAGGCCAGTTCCCGATCTTTCACATGGGACGTGTATGGATGGCATTCTTCGTATTACCTTATCCTAACACCCGCGGTCCTCTATGGGTTAACTTCAACTCTCCGTTGTTGTGGGACGTATTCGCGATCTCTACTTACTTTACTGTATCATTATTGTTCTGGTATAGCGGTTTGCTTCCTGACTTTGCTACAGTACGTGACCGTGCAAAAACAAAATTGCGTAAATTATTATATGGTGTAGCTGCATTCGGCTGGACTGGTTCTACTAAACACTGGCAACGTCACGAGTCTCTATCTCTTGTACTAGCCGGCTTGTCCACTCCGCTTGTATTGTCTGTACACACTATCGTATCTTTTGACATCGCTACTTCTTTTATCCCTGGTTGGCACACAACCATCTTCCCTCCTTACTTCGTTGCGGGTGCGGTATTCTCCGGCTTTGCAATGGTACAATCCCTAATGGTGATCGTACGTAAAGTATTCGCTTTGGAAGATTACATCACGTTGGGACATATAGAAGCGATGAACAAAGTAATCGTATTAACGGGTTCTATCGTAGGTTGTGCTTACCTCACTGAGTTATTCATGGGTTGGTATAGCCAAAACAAATATGAAGGCTACACTTTCTGGTACAGCCGTGCAAACCTGTTCAGTCCTTATGGCTGGAGCTACTGGGGTATGATGGCTTGTAACGTAATAAGCCCGCAGATCTTCTGGTTCCGCAAAATGAGAAGAAACCTGTTCGTTACATTCTTTATGAGTGTGTTGGTAAACATTGGTATGTGGTTCGAACGTTTCGTAATCATTGTTACTTCTCTTTACCGTGACTACCTGCCATCAAGCTGGTCTGTTTACTACAGTCCTTCTACATGGGAGATCGGTTTCTACCTCGGTACGTTCGGTCTGTTCTTTACATGCTTCTTCTTATTTGCTAAATACTTCCCTGTGGTTGCCATCGCTGAGATTAAGAGCGTATTGAAAACAACAGGCGATACGCAGAAAGACGGTATGGATAAGCAGGAAGAAATGCAGCCTGAAGAGTTTGTACACGAGTACGCACACTAAACAAGTGTTGAAAGAGTTAAGAATTTTGAGATTTTAATTATAAAAAGCTAAGGGCATAAGCCTCAACAGCTCAAAGCTCAAGAATTATGGCAAAAAAGAAATTTGTAGTTGGTTGTTTTGATGATGAAGCAGTTTTGTTCCCTGCGGTAAAGAAAGTACGTACTGCCGGTTACAAAATACATGATGTGTACACGCCATTCCCTGTACACGGATTGGACCATGCAATGGGTTTGCGCGAAACAAGCCTGCACACTGCCGGTTTCATTTACGGCATTACTGGTACTACTACTGCTTTAAGCTGTATTAGCTGGATCTTCACAAAGGACTGTCCTCTGAACATC